>Ga0115001_10002958_pt1 | contig 12917 bp, 8 predicted proteins | sample ArcticOcean_MG_C_12_FD_89869 | JGI IMG/M metagenome (GOLD analysis project Ga0115001, IMG submission 89869) | Marine microbial communities from western Arctic Ocean - ArcticOcean_MG_CB8_130 | ecosystem: Environmental > Aquatic > Marine > Oceanic | place: Arctic Ocean: Canada Basin | collected... | reverse complement strand
CCTTGACGCCCTTGACGCCCTTGACGCCCTTGACGCCCTTGACGCCCTTGACGCGATTCCTCAACAACTTTACCTGATCTCAGGGTTAGCTCTATTGTCGGTATCACGGCGGATAAGAGTCTCAGGATATACGCTGCGCTGTTTTCTAAACCTGCCCCCAGGGTATGCATGGTTGCACTTATAAAAACTTTGCATATCGAGCCTCACGCCGCAAATCTTATTTTCAAAATTCGAGCGACAACAACCTCTGCAAAGCAGCAAGGTCACAGCTTTTAAGGTTAACAATATTGGTGTGGATACAGCAATTTCCGGCAACAAAGAACACAACCTTCTTTCCGTCGGGACTGATGATTGGCTTATAGAGCACGCCTCAGACTCCTGACCACCAGGGCCAGGCTATCCGATCGATGAGTGCCCTGCCGTCTGCCGATATCACCATCGCCATACCTGGCAATGCACTCTCAAACCGGAATACGATACGCAAACAACTCCAATGCTTCATCTTCATCTTCATCTTCATCTTCATCTTCACGGGAATCGAGATAGGCTACTATCCTATGTAAAGCACATCTGTAGGTTTTGCCGTGATCCCACGTCGATCGACTCGGACAAGGGTACTAGTTCAAGGAAGACCCTTACCAAGGTCAAACTTGAATCCAGAAAAAACCGTCGAAATTTATCAAGACATATCATGTATAAATTACCCAGGCATATGGCTTAACCTCAGGTTAGAAAAACAACCACCCGGGCCAACTGTCAGAAATAGAACGCAGATCATGCGAACAACATCCTGTAATCGTGAGGTGCTTTATGGCTTCTGCCAATTGATCAAGAGAGCAGTAAAACGGAGCCTTGAATTTCGTTGCACTGCGCCTTATCTTGCCTATTGCAGTTCAACAGCCAAATTGGGCGCCACTTGAGCGCGTTACCGTCCGAAAAGCAGGCTGCCGGAGCATTCAGAATTTAACCGCAGCAAGGTACAAAGGACTCGGTGAACCGGTAAATTGAGTATGGAATCAGAAGACCACAAGTTGTTTTCGAAACCTACCTATCAATGGTACGTCGTGATTCTTTTGACGACTGTTTATGTCTTCAATTTCATCGACAGAAACATCTTGGCGATCCTCGGGCAGTCGATTAAAGACGATCTGATGATTAGTGATACTGCATTCGGGTTTCTGGGAGGCATTGCCTTTGCCATTTTCTATACGTTTATGGGCATTCCGATTGCGAGGCTTGCAGATAGAAAATCGCGTAAAACGGTGCTTGCCGTCTGTCTGGCAATCTGGAGCGGGATGACCGCAGTGTGCGGCCTGGCACAGAACTTTTTGATGTTGCTATTAGCGCGTATCGGCGTTGCCATCGGTGAAGCCGGGGGCAGCCCGCCGTCACATTCCATCATCTCGGACTTGTTTCCGGTTTCCAGGCGAGCCACTGCGCTGGGCATTTATGCGCTTGGGATTCCCATTGGCTCGGCGGTTGGTTTCTTGGCCGGAGGGTGGATCAATGAAATTTTTGGTTGGCGGACAGCCTTTTTTGTCGTTGGAATTCCGGGCTTATTACTCGCACTGTTTGTTTATCTCACCATAAAGGAACCACCACGAGGGTTTTCTGAGCGGGTAGAGGGTCAGATCGATCCCACGCTGGAAGACGAACCGCCACCCGTGGTGGACGTGTTAAAGCTGTTATGGTCCAAGCGAAGCTTCCGGTATATGTCTATTGGCGGCGCACTGCATGCCTTCGTAGGTAACGGTATCGGGCTTTACATCCCCATGATGTTTCAGCGAAGCCATGGGCTTGGTACCGGTGAGATTGGTACTTGGCTTTTTGGTCTTGGATTCTTTGGCATGGTTGGCACATTTGGCGCTGGTTACCTATGTGATCGGTTGGGTGAGAAAGACCGGCGATGGTATATGTGGTTGCCCGGCATCATGACTCTATTGCATGTGCCTTTCGCCGCTTTTACCTATCTCTACCATGACCCTCAAATCGCATTAATGGTTTATGCCATTGCTTATATTCTCGGTCACGGATACCTAGCACCGACTTTTGCCATGACTCAAAGTCTGGTGCCACTGAGGATGCGAGCGCTGGCCGCAAGTATTTTGTTATTCATTCTCAATATCATTGGACTCGGGCTTGGACCACAGATCGTAGGGATATTGAGTGATACTATCAATTTAACGACGGACTTGGGGGTAAACTCGCTCCGTTGGGCGATGGTAAGCGTCCTTATCTTTAACATTATCTCAGCGGTGTTATACATAATGGCCGGGCGCACGGTCGTTGCGGACATGCGTTAGCCGATTAGAGTTGGTTGAAGGCCGAATTAATCGGCTCCGCCATGGGCGTTCGAAATGGCGTTAAATTTGAAGACACCCATCCAGATAAAGTCCTTTCTGTGATCTCAGGGGGATCAGGTTGGTTCGGGACAAACAATGTTGAGCATTACCATTAACATGCCACTGCTGACGCTCTCGCAAAGCGAGTCAATTTTGGCCCACTTGCTCGTGTGATAATACCAACGGTTGAGCAAGATCCAACCGATGAACTGATCGCAGCGATGCAAGGAGTTTTGCAGAGTAATGATCTCGATGCCTGGGCACCAGTCGCGATAGGGCTTTACAACATTATCAACTTGCCATCAAACAGACGCTTTGACACTCGAGTCCCCGCGTCTGGAATTGCTGGCGAACATGATCAGGAGCGAAGGAATCTATAAAAAATGACAGGAATTGTGAACGAGTGCGGATCGGTACCAGTTCGCGCATCAGACCAACTGGGTGCCCGCTCATTCCTGTTGACCAAGAACAGACTCACCGCGATGTATTATCTAATCAAACTTTGGATTACGCTCACATGAATTTCGACCGCAAGATGTTGACGTAATGACCCCTGTACATCCTTTTTTCAATAAGAACGTTGAAGAACTCTTTGAAGTGTTCGATACGAACCTGCCTTTTCGACACCTGGTGCTGGATAGCTTTCTAGATGAATCGTTTTGCCAAGGTCTCGTGGAGAATTTCCCCTCTTTTTCAAACTCGAATTCATTCAACGAAAGCGGTCTTGCGGGGGGTAAAGCGGTTGACGAAAACCTAAAAGACATCGGCGCCCAATACCGTGAATTTGACGCCCTGCTCAGCAGCGTTAAATTCAGACACTTTTTATCTGGAATAACAGGCGTGCACGACCTGCTCTATGATCCCTACTACTATGGCGGTGGTACCCATGAAAACTTATCAGGGCAAGAGCTTGACCCACATATCGACTTTAACTATCACCCAAATACCGGTTCCCATCGCAGGTTAAACCTAATCCTTTATCTGAACAAAGAATGGCGCCGGAATTGGGGTGGAAACCTTGAACTGCATTCAGACCCACGAGGCGGTGACGGCTCGGTGATTGAGATCGAACCAATTTTTAACAGAATGGTGATTTTTGAAACAACAGAACACTCTTGGCACGGGTTTAAGCGAATAGCGTTACCGAATGAATTGAGTCAGATGTCCCGCAAATCTATCGCCTTGTATTACTATTCCGCCACACGACCCGAGGCAGAAACCGCAGCGGAACATTCAACCGTTTATGTCGACCGGCCGATACCCGAAACGATCAACCCCGGGCAACGATTAACCCCTGATGATTACCACGAATTAAAACGACTGATCACAAGAAGGGATCACCACATTTCGAGACTTTATAAAGAGAAGGAGGCCTTAACACAGCAAGTCTTGCGCCTGTCATCTATTCTGGAGAAAGTTAAGCGGTATGCAGGGCCACTGCTCTGGATAAAAAACCTGCTCAAGTAACGTAAAGTGGTCGGGTGATTATTGCATGAACTATTAATATCACGATGGCTGGCAACTCAATTTACTAATGGTGATACATTTTTCCTCCCAAGTTATTAATCAATAATTGATAAGACCCGGTATGGCGGACTAAAACTCACTTTTTGAGTGGCTCGAAGAATCTGTTTTTTTCCAAAATCTGATGCTGGTGTGTTCCAGCAGCGTCAATAGAGGTCGCAATGCCCGTCAACGGATAGCTTGCGGTTCAAGGAAGGAGGCCTTTTGATCACCGGGTTATATTTTCGAGCTTCTGGTGCACATCAAGCCGACCAGCGTCATGCTTAAATGGACTTTTATCGATACAAAGGGTCACTGCGGGTAAACTGACGGTTCGATCAATGAGAAAAATAAAATGATAAAAGTAATTTCTTGGGGCATCGGAATAATACTCAGCGTGCCTATCTTATATTTGGTATTGCTCTACGGTGCTTCGGAACTTGGAGGCGAGGTGGTAATTCTCGACAGACCAGAAGTCAGTGGTGAAGAAAGCCAGGTCCGAATTTGGATCGTCGATCAAGGCGGCACCTCATGGATTGAGCATGGTGATACCGAATCTTTCTATCTTGCTGCATTGGCTGAATCACCAAGGGTGGTTCTTCGCCGAAACGGCGAAACCGTAAGTTATGTCGGCAAACCGGATCACGACGCCCACGATTTGTATCACAAACTAAGACGGGAAAAGTATCGCTGGGCTGATCAGTTAATTGCGCTTCTTACCGGCGGGAATACTGCGTGTGAAGGCGTACCCGTTCGATTACAGCTTGAAGGTTAGGGGAGTAAAAGTGGTCGGGAAGCAATTTTTAGTACGTCAAATTCTTCGGTAATAAGCTATACGGCAATCAACTGGGTATTCAGGCGATATGTGGGCCTATGGGCCTATCTATATCAGAGCCTATCCATATCAGGGCCTATCGATATCAGAGCCTACCTATATCAGGGCCTATCAATATCAGGGCCTATCAATATCAGGGGCTATCAATATCAGGGCCTATCGATATCAGGGCCTATCCATATCAGGGCCTATCCATATCAGGGCCTATCCATATCAGGGCCTATCCATATCAGGGCCTATCAATATCAGGGCCTGTCCATATCAGGGCCTGTCCATATCAGGGCCTGTCCATATCAGGGCCTATCAATATCAGGGCCTGTCCATATCAGGGCCTATCAATATCAGGGTCTATCAATTCGTGATTTACAGGGTCTTTTATTGTTGTCGCTTTGGTTATTTTCCTTACATTAGCGCTGACAATGCTGGTCCCGAGCAGGGTAATGGATGATGAAGAAATAGATCTCGACCGAATCTAGACCGAATCTATTTTGCCTCGTCTCATAGCGTCTTCTTTTATTTTGCGCTGCATTGGGTACAGATTACCGACCTAAAGTTGGCGATGCGCCACTGGCAGGCTCATGCCAATGATGCTCGCTGTCGTTCTGATAGGGATGACGACCAACCACAAAGGCGCCCACTAAGGGCTGCTGCTAGTCATTAAAGATCAACGAATTACTTTCGTGTTTACTCTCTGGCTAAAAAGCCAAATTTAACCGCGATGGCGCCACCAACCCTGGTCTTCACCACCGAAGCCTCCAGGCTCCCTGCCTGTTGGAACCGGCATCACTTTGAACCGATCTACGCGGTCAACATTGGCCTAAAAAAAAAGCGCCAGGCGCAGCACCGGGAAATTTCCCGCGGCAAACTGACTTGGATTTCAAACGAAAAAGTCACGAACCGCCGCCAAATATAGCGCAAACTGCTCCCGACGAATATTGTGACCTGCGCCAGGAATGTGATGTGCACTGAAACTATTATTGTCCCGAACAAGGCGGTCAACGACGACTTGCTTTAACATCCCGCCGCGATCTTCATCCCCGTGAATCACCAAAGTATCACACTGAATTTTAGCAACGTTGTCGCGCCAGTCGCGATACTTCATCCCTGAAAGCGCATCTAAACCTACCTGCCGGTTGGATTGAACCCATGCAGGAAACTCATCATCACGCCAATCAGGATGCTGCTTCTTACCCATGGCCAATATTGCTTCGTCGGACATACTAGAAACACTTTGCAGAAATTTTTTAAACCCTTCCCGCCGTTTGTCCGCCTTGGCATCGTCTTCAACACCTGGGTCTTCGGCCCAGGGTGGATCCTCAAGCGCAATCTTACTGACTAAACCAGGATACCGTGCGGCCAAACCAGCAACCGTGCCCGCGCCCATAGAATGGCCCAACGCAAACGTTGGCCCAATGCTTAGAGCTGTAATAACTGCCGCAAGATCGTCTGTCAGATCATCTGATGAGCAAATACCCCGCCCAGATTGTCCATGATTCCGCGCATCCACCATAATCAGATCGAACTCAACTTCCATTTCACGCGCTACCCGACCCCAGCACAAGCCGTTGTCGCTAAACCCATGCGCCAGCAACAGTGTTGGCTTGCCTGTACCGCAGGTCCTATAAAAGTGAATCGGCAATCCATTTACGGACACATCACCTTCGATCCATTGATTCATTGTCATTTAGGCCTGCTAAAAGGGAAACAGTATCACTGATCGCTAGCGTCTCTATCTAGTGTAAACAGTCATCTCACGCTAATGATGATCATGACCAGCGGTCGCGGCCATAGCACTCGAGCTTAACTGGGTGACTGACGGGACAAAAAGTGCGCTCAAACGGCTCTAAAAAATTTAGCTTTTACTCCGATCTTCGAACAGTAAGCTCATTATCGAAACATGCTGTTTCCAAACGGGGGGTATCTGTACAGATGCGGTTTTAACTTGATTATGGTACCTTCCCTACGCTTCCTTTTCGGTGCAGTCAAAGTAACTCGTGAAGTCCACCTATACCATCGCCGTCGTGACCACCGTCGTGCTCGTCACCTGGTTGATATCGGGCCAATTAGCTGTACCCGAAGCAACCAGTGATGCAGAGGTAGCAAGCCCACACCACAACGCTATACCACGGGTTCAAACTCGCTTAAGTCAGGCTATGCCCTACACCGTTAAAATAACGGCCAGCGGGCAGACCGAAGCCAAACGGCTGGTGAAGTTACGTGCAGAGTCCAGTGGACGCATCGTCAATCTGCCAGTAGAAAAAGGAACCAGGGTAAAAAAAGGCGAACTGCTTTGCCAGTTGGCCCTGGATGATCGCCAGATCAAACTCGATGAAGCCCGGTCCAATTTGCGTCATGCGCGTCTTGAACATCAAGGCCTGACAAAGCTTTCCAAACAAGGCTTTCAGGGAGAGGTGCAAATTGCGGCCGCTGAAGTCAGGCTGATTAAATCCAGAGCAAACCTCAAACTTCAGGAGCTGAATTTGGCGCATCGTCAGATCATTGCACCCTTTGAAGGACTTGTTCAGGAACGACCGATGAATATTGGCGATTACCTGCAATTGGGGCAGGTTTGTGCAGAAGTGCTGGACCCGGACCCACTACTGATCGTCGCCCATGTCACGGAACAGGAACTCGGCGATATCACGCTAGGTGGTGACGCAACTGTCGCTATTCGTGGTGGCGTGCACCGCGTGGGAAGAGTGTCGTTTATCAGCCATGCTGGCGATCCAGTAACACGAACGTATCGAATAGAAATTGAGGTAGATAACAGCGACTTCTTGCTGCGTGATGGGCTTTCCGCAGAGGTGGTTCTCACGCAGGGTACCGTGATGGCTCACAATGCATCACCCGCTTCACTATCGCTAGATGATGCTGGCGCCATTGGCGCAAAAGTTGTCGACGCCGATAACATTGTTAGATTTATTGAAGTTCAGATTGTCAGCGATACCGCTACCGGCGTTTGGTTAACGGGTTTACCTGCTACCGCGGAGGTCATCACTGTCGGTCAAGAATTAGTATTTGCCGGTCAACAAGTTGAGACAGTACCCGCGAAAGAATTAAACAGCGGGAGTTAATATGCACGCCATCATTGAAACTGTCATTAAACATCCACGCACCACCCTGAGCGTATTAGTCATGCTGTTGTTTGCTGGCATTGTCGCCAGAGCTACCATCACCGTCGAAGCTGATCCGGACATTACCATTCCGTTGGTGTTGGTAACAATTCCACACATTGGCATCTCTCCAGAAGATGCAGATCGGCTGATTGTCAGGCCGATTGAAGCAGAAGTACGGTCACTCGAAGGCATCGAAGAGGTGAACGCCTATGCAAGAGAGGGACTTGCAACCATTGCATTGAAATTTGATATTTCCTTTGATCCTGATATTGCGATATCAGAAGTACGCGCGGCTGTGGACCGAGCACGTGCTGAACTCCCCAGCACGTCTGAAGAGCCCATCATTAAAGCCATTGGTATCTCGGACTATCCTGTTATCGCGGTCAGCCTTGCGAGTAGGACAGTGTCAGAACGAGTCCTGTATCAAAAAGCCGTTGAACTAAAATACGCATTGCAGTCGATTCCAGCAGTCACTGAGGCACGCCTGTCCGGGCATCGCGAAGAGTTACTTGAAGCCACCATTGACCCGGCAAAGCTAGAACACTACAAGATTTCGCAACAGGACTTGTTCAACGCAATACGCAACAACAACTCACTAATTGCAGCAGGCGCAATGGACACAGGACAGGGCAGGTTTGCGATTAAGGTGCCAGGGTTAATTGAAAATCGGGATGATGTTTTCAGTTTGCCGATAAAGTCCTCGGGGGAAACCGTCGTCACACTGGACAAGGTTGCGTCCATTCGTCGCACCTTTAAAGATCGTGAAGCCTACACGGCTGTTAACGGATTACCAGCGATCACCGTTGACGTACTTAGACGTCCAGGTGAGAACGTGATTGATCTTAATGCAGAGGTCAGGCGACTGACTGCTGAAGTCACCAAGGACTACCCTTCCGAGATTTCCGTGATCTTTAGTCAAGATCAATCGCCCTTTGCAAAACAGCAGGTGACAGAGCTACAAGGAAATATCGTGACCGCCATGGCGCTGGTGATGATTCTTGTGGTCGCAGCCTTGGGCTGGCGCTCAGGTTTGTTGGTCGGGGCAGCAGTACCCACGTCATTCCTGTTTGCAATCACAGCCATCCATGCACTGGGACTATCATTCAACTTCATGGTGATGTTCGGCATGCTGCTTGGGCTTGGCATGCTGATTGATGGCGCTATTGTCGTCATCGAATATGCAGACCGAAAGATGTCCGAGGGCATGAGTAAAGAAACGGCTTATATTGCGGCGGCCAAACGCATGTTCTGGCCGGTGCTCGCCTCCACCGCAACAACGCTTGCGGCGTTTGTACCGCTGTTTTTCTGGCCGGGTACTTCTGGCCAGTTTATGCAGTACCTGCCTATTACGGTCTTTGCTGTGCTTTTTGGGTCACTGTTATATGCCTTGTTTTTTGGACCAACGATTGGCGCTCTTTTTGGCAAGGCTGGCAGTCTGGATGACGAGTCTGTAGCGCAACTCAAAATACTCGAACACGGGGATGTTTTAGAACTTCGCGGCATCACCGGGACGTACGCACGCTTTCTTCGCTGGCTGCTTAATTACCCTGTTATTATTCTGACCGTGACTTTTTGTTTTCTGTTCCTTATTTTCAAGGCCTATGGGAGCTACGGCGCCGGGTACATTTACTTCACGACCACTGACCCGACATTTGGCCGAGTCAGTATTAGCGCACGCGGTAACTATTCCAAAGCTGAGATCCAGGACCTGGTAACAACGTCCGAAAAACTACTGCTACCCATGAACGGTGTCAAAACCTACTTCACCAGCACAGGTCGTCCGCAGCAAGTCAGCTTTTTTGGCGGCGGCGCACCCGCTGACCAGGTGGGTAGTATATTTCTGGACATGGAAAATGCGAGGGCGCAAGGCACGACCGGAGAAAAAACCCTGGAAGCAGCTAGAGTAAAATTGGCGCCGATCGCTGGCATACAATTCGAAATTGTAGAACAGGAGTATGGTCCACCCACAGGTAAGGACATTCAGGTACAAGTCTCCTCTAAATACCGTGAAGACCTTGAGCCTACAGTCAAAAAAATACGGGCGCATCTTGATCAATTGGATACAGTACGGGACGTCGAGGACACCCGTGTGTTACCCGGTATCGAATGGGAACTGGTTGTCGATCGCTCAAAGGCAGCGTTGTTCAACGTCAATGTTAACGAGGTGGGTGCGGCGGTTCAGTTTGTCACCAATGGTTTATATCTGGGTGAATATCGTCCGAACGATGCGGAGGAAGAGGTAGAGATACGACTGCGGTATCCACTCTCGGAACGCAACATGGATTCGCTGGATCAATTGCGCGTTACGACAACAGCCGGATCAGTACCTGTCAGCAATTTTGTCGAGCGACGCGCAAAGAACAAATTGGACGCCATCGAGCGCGTGGATGGCGAATACATCATGACCATTCGTGCAAACGTGAAACCTGGCATCGTTGCCGACAACGAAGTGAAATCCTTGCAAGAGTTTGTTCAGAAAAATAATTTCGACCCTAGAATTCACATCATATTTCGCGGCGCGACCGAAGAGCAAAACGAATCCATAGAATTTATTGGCTTCGCTTTCATGATGTCGCTGCTGCTCATGTTTATTCTGCTAGTTGCACAATTTAACAGTTTTTACCAAGCCTCTTTAATTCTCTCTGCTGTTGTTATGTCAACCGCCGGCGTTCTTCTTGGGCTACTTACCTTTGATCAAACCTTTAGCGTGATGTTGACGGGTATCGGCATTGTTGCACTTGCCGGTATTGTCGTGAACAACAATATCATCCTCATCGACACTTACAACGAACTGCGTCGTGCAGGTGCGGAAGTAGTGGATGCCATTGTGAAAACCGGTGCCCAACGACTCCGCCCGGTCTTTTTAACCACCACCACCACCATTCTCGGACTGCTACCTTTAGCGACAAATGTGAGTGTCGACATCATCAATCGCGAGATTGTCTATGGTGGGCAGGTATCTGCCTATTGGGTGAAACTTGCCAGCAGCATCGTTTATGGCCTGACGTTTGCTACTGTACTGACATTAGTCGTCACCCCGTTGATGTTGGTGCTACCGGAGTATTTCAAGGTGCTAAAACAGAACGTTAGCATCAAGTTGCCGGCGTTAAACTTGCGTCGGAATCAAACCGAACACTAAAAAAATAGCTTTGCCGCTGGGTAAGGATAAGGAAACGAGGATATTCAGCCAATAAGAGTAGTATCGAACCAGACCGAATGGTCATTTTCTTCGGGCCAGGCCGAAGCTATCTTGCATGATCTCAGGGTCAGTTCGGTGCAAATCGGTTTTATTGAGCCCCTGGACGCATCGTTTCCCTGCGCGCAGCGGCAGGCGGCGAGCATCGCTTGTAACGATTGGAAAACCGAGCTACCGCCGCTTCGATCGAGATGACGAGTTCCGTTATACCAAGACTTGTGCCCGAATGACGTGAGGCGTTATCCCCCCACAACCTCCCGTCATCTTGAGCGCAGCCGATCGCTGAGTAAAAAGATCTCCTGCTCGCTATTAGGTTGGATATCTAACGAACGGTCAGTGAATGGCGACTGGGTTGATCACCGCCTGGACTGCTCCTTCGAAGCGAGGCTGCCCGAGTACAAATAAAAATTCGGTGACGCTGTCACGAGCCAGCTCTCTACTGTCCATATTTTCGAGTATGTAGACACCATTTTTGGCTAAAAGCTCGGGATGAACCGGGAAAACCTCACCATCTTTTTCTGCAGGGATCACTTCCAATGCCCAGTTGTCTGCGCCAACGGCGACGACACCCAATTGGGCAAGATATCGGGCCCCGCTTAGACCAAGTCCGGGTTGGCCTGCCATAAAGCGTTCAGGGTCAGCATCCATGATGTCCAGCCAACCGGTGTGGAGCAACACGACGTCGCCACTTTCGATCTGCACATTAGCCGCCTTTGCTGCACGCTCTATTTCCGGCTGGTTAATTGCCGTGCCCTCTGGCAGTGGGTTTTTTCCTAAAAGTTTAGTCATATCGAGCAGGATGCCACGAGTAACGATGGGTGGAAGATCGTGAATCGAAAACTTAGTAAGACCTTTAGGCGTTACAAAATCGCTAGCGTGGGTGGCATTATAGTAGACATGGTTTTCACCCATATGACCCAAGCCATCGATCTGACTGCCAATGCCCATCCAAAGGTTCATCAGGTCATCATTGCCTGTGGCTTGGTTGGTGCCTAGAGGCGTACCTGTGCCGTCATCTAACTGTAGGACCGTCATCGAATACGAGCGGGGTGGATAAGCCGGCGACGTTGGTCCCGTCGTCACGCCAAGCCGATAGGCCTTGCCGTGTTTGACCAGACGTGCCGCTTGCAATACTTTTTCAGGGCTTAGGTTGTTAATCGCGCCCAATGTGTCCTCTGCGCCGTATTTAGAAGTAGGCACCTCTGCGTATGAGGTACTGAGAATGCAGGCAGATGCAGCTAATATGAGTAAGCAGATGTTTTTCATGGTGACTCCACTGATTGTTGTGAAATTAGTTGTGAAATTAGTTGTGAAAAATGCCGAGTTACCTCGGCAGATGGTCTGCCACAGATGTCATCAGCCTAGCGTTGATCATCATAACAACGGGACCTTTGTTCCCGCTTTGCGGCAGGTAAGAATAAACCACGTTACCGCGCTCAATACCAGAAGGAGGAAAAGGAAGCTTAGCGGGCATATACGGCTTTTAGGCAGAGTACCAAGACCGACCCGATGATTGTTCGCTTATAAAAAGAGCGGAGCCGTTTTATTAGTCATGGTTAAACCCTGTCATGATTAACCCCTGTCGCGGCTTGCAACTACCGGCTGTTGACGTCCTTTTATACCCGTATGTCTACGGTCTGCTAAGCGACAATCTTCTTCAGCTCGCCGTTCTCGCGTTCAAAAGTTAGCGGATATTCTTGAGGTCGTTCATGGCTTGACAGCCTATATTGGCGTCACAATCAATGAGTTGGAAAAGGTCAGGCTTGGCAAGGTTAAAAGTAACGGCGGATTTGAAAAAGACATATTTCTCATTGCGGCAGATCCTTAAGGCAGCGCGTGGTCATTCTGACCTATAACAAAAGCTACAGGTGCTCTGAGACTTAATTCTAAGCTCTATAAGGACGTAATCGGGTTTGGAAATAGCT
>Ga0115001_10002956_pt1 | contig 12920 bp, 12 predicted proteins | sample ArcticOcean_MG_C_12_FD_89869 | JGI IMG/M metagenome (GOLD analysis project Ga0115001, IMG submission 89869) | Marine microbial communities from western Arctic Ocean - ArcticOcean_MG_CB8_130 | ecosystem: Environmental > Aquatic > Marine > Oceanic | place: Arctic Ocean: Canada Basin | collected... | reverse complement strand
TTTAAAGGCAGCTTCCCGCTTCAGGCAATATTATGTTTATTCCATAAAATTTTTAGTTGAATGGTGGACCCTAGCGGGATCGAACCGCTGACCTCCTGCATGCCATGCAGGCGCTCTCCCAGCTGAGCTAAGGGCCCTCTCACACTTCGTAGTTAGGCAAGGCTTGGCACGGGATCAAGAGTAAATCATCGCGCCAAGCGAAGAAATCTAGCTATCGTCGTCTTCTGAAGCTACATCGGCAATTTCTTCAAGTGAAACGGTGTCGTCGTCGTCGTCATCAAGCACATCATCGCCTAAATCTACGTCAACATCATCGTCTTCCAATACTACCTCTTCAGATTCGGCATCAGCTTCGTTCTGCTTTTTTGTCTGAGCATCTTCGGCATCAGCCACCATCGTGCGGCCTTTGTTTCCATCAAGTGCAACAGTTTCACCCGTGTATGGGCTAATTATCGGATCTTTATTCAGGTCGTAAAAACGCTTGCCTGTGGTGGGGCAAACACGTTTAGTACCCCATTCTTCTTTCGGCATGGGTTTTCCCCTCTCGCAATAGGTGACAGTCCATGCCGAGTGCCATAGAGAAGGGGCAGTGTCAAAGGTGAAATCTATTAATTTGTGGATGTCTTGGATGAATTCGGCATCAATTACCCCGACTCAGCAAATAATGCTGGCTGGCAGCCCCCAAATTACCGTAATTTTGCGGCGATCTCGGCAGGCTCGGCGTATGTCACTGCGTATTTCGAGGTTGAAAGGCCATGTTACGTTGAGTTTACCACTATCTTGCCCTGTTGTGCAGGCAGAAAAATTTATTTTAGAAAAAGAAACTTGGATTCGGACACATTTGAAAGATTTGCCGCAAAGTACCGAGCTGACATTCGGATCCACGGTCTTGTACCAAGGTCAAATTCTAGACCTTTGCCTTGGCCAGGGTCGGCAAGTCCACCAAATTGGTTCTGAGCTTTTGGTACCAGGGCCTGACAGTATGGTATCCTCGCGAGTGAAAGCCTTTTTTAAAATTCAAGCAAGGCTACATCTGCATCAGGCAACAGACCGTTACGCTGCGGCTTTAGGGAAACCTTATGGCAAGATCACGCTACGCGATACTACGTCCCGTTGGGGTTCCTGTTCCAGCCAGGGCAACATCAACTACTCTTGGCGGCTTATTATGGTTCCCCCGGATGTACTGAATTATGTGGTGGCCCATGAGGTGGCGCATTTGGCGGAGATGAATCATTCTGCCCGATTCTGGGCTGTTGTGGAACGGCTCTATCCTGACCACTCAGAGCAACGTGTTTGGCTTCGTAAACATGGCGAAGATTTGCATCGATATGTGTTCTAAAAAATTCTATAATTCAATTTACTTATAAATGTTTGTATCAAGTGCTAACTGCGTCAAAGACTTTAAAAGCTTAGGCTAGCGATCTGTGCTTTAAACTTTTCTTATTTGACAGCCTGTATAAATGTGATCACAAACACATATGGTAAATAAATTACAAGATAGTTACCTCGCTGCGCATGATCAGCTGTACCGGACCCTTCGTATGCGGATTATGTATGGCGAAATGAGCCCGGGCCAAGCAATTACTCTGCGAGGGGTAGCAGCGGAATTTGGGTTATCAGTTACCCCAGTACGAGAGGCGTTAAAGCGTTTGGCAGCCGAGGGGGCTTTGAGCATTTCGGTTACTGGGCGTTTTCAGACCCCTAAACTGTCGAATGATCGGATTGAAGAGCTTGCATCGCTGCGGGCTTTGATAGAAGTTGAGCTTGCCACGCGGGCCTTGCCACGTGCGCACATGGCGCTGGTGGAGCGATTGCAGACTATCAACAACGCTATATCCGTTGCTGTGGCCAAGGCCGATGCGGTGACCTACATCCGTACTAATCTCGAATTTCATAGAACCCTATATCTGCGTGCACAAGCGCCGGCCATGTTGGCAACGGTCGAAACCGTTTGGCTACAAATGGGACCAACAATGCGGGCGCTTTATGGCCGGTTGCAACGCAAGGATCCGCCAGTTAATCACCGGCTCATCTTGGTAGCTCTAAAAGCTGGCGACGAGCCAGGTCTGCGGGTGGCGTTGAGGGCAGATGTAACTCAGGGTTTGCGAATGCTAGCGAAGTAAGATTAATTTATATTTATAAGTTATTGATTTAACTATGTATTGCACCATTACCGCAAGCTAAGGCAGCTTCTCGTACTGCCTCCGAATAGGTGGGGTGTGCATGACAGGTACGCGCCAAATCCTCAGCGGCTGCCCCAAATTCCATTGCAACACAGACCTCATGTATCAAATCACCAGCCATTGGACCGATAATGTGCGCACCCAATATCCTGTCTGTTGCAGTATCGGCTAAGATTTTTACAAAACCATCGGCTGCAAAATTCGCCTTAGCACGACCATTGCCCGTGAAGGAAAACTTACCTATCTTGTAATCACGCCCTGCTGCTTTCAATTGTTCTTCAGTTTGACCAACGCTTGCGACTTCAGGGTGGGTGTAGATCACCCCAGGAATTACGTTGTAGTTAACATGTCCCGCTTGGCCGGCTAGAATTTCTGCCACTGCCATACCTTCATCTTCCGCTTTATGGGCAAGCATTGGCCCTGCTATAGCGTCACCAATAGCATAAATTCCTGAAACTGTGGTAGCGTAATGGCTGTCAGTTTGAATTTGGCCACGATCGGTCAGGTTTACGCCTAGCGCCTTTAGGCCCAATCCATCGACGAAGGGCCTACGGCCAGTGGCCACAAGAACCACATCGGCCTCCACCTGATGCTGAGTATCTTTTTTGCGTTTTACATAGCTAACGCTGGCTTTTCCTTTTTTGACAGATACTGATTGTACGGCTGCGCCCATGGTGAATTTAAGACCTTGTTTCTTCAGAATCCGCTGAAAGGTTTTTTGCACTTCTGCATCCATGCCGGGGGTGATGTCATCCAAGAATTCAATAATCTCTACTTCACTACCCAATCGGGCGTAGACTGACCCAAGCTCAAGGCCGATCACTCCAGCGCCGATGACAATCATCTTTTCTGGAATCCTATCCAAGGCTAGCGCGCCGGTGGATGTTACGACAGTTGTCTCGTCGATCTCTATGCCCGAGAGTGTGGAGGGTTCAGAGCCGGTAGCAATGATGATATGTTTAGCATTATAGATCTTATCGTTGACTTTGACTTGGCCTGCAGCGGCTATACTGGCCCAGCCTTTAATCCAGTCAATTTTATTTTTCTTAAACAAAAACTCAATGCCTTTGGTATTGCCGTTAATTACCTCGGTTTTGTAGCTTTGCATTTTTGTCCAATCCACAACGGGGTTATCAGTAATAAGACCCATTTTTGCAAAGTTATGCTGAGCTTCGTGCAGTTGGTGGCTGGCGTATAGCAGCGCTTTGGACGGAATGCAGCCCACATTTAGGCAGGTGCCACCAAGCGTATCGCGCCCTTCCACACAGGCGGTTTTAAGGCCTAATTGCGCGCAACGAATGGCGCTGACATAGCCGCCCGGGCCGGAGCCAATCACAATCACATCATAAGAATCCATGGAGGAGGTCCTTTGTCTTAGGCAATGTGGGCCTTTGCCCAGTTGTTATCAATAAATTGGTTAGTGCTCCAAACCGCATAACACTTAAGTGCAGAGGACGGCTGCAGAAGCTAAACTATTATAAATCATCTGAATGAATATTTTCACGCCATCTCGGGGTCCCTATAAGTCCATCAACAGGCGGCGTGGATCCTCCAGCGCCTCTTTGACCCGCACCAAAAATGTGACTGCACCTTTGCCGTCCACCACGCGATGGTCATAGCTCAGCGCCAGATACATCATAGGGCGAATAACCACTTGGCCATTGATCGCAACTGGGCGATCTTGTATCTTATGCATGCCTAAGATGCCTGATTGTGGTGGGTTAATGATTGGCGAAGACATCAAGGAACCATACACGCCACCGTTGGAAATCGTGAAGGTACCACCCTGCATTTCTGCCATGGACAATTTCCCATTGCGAGCGCGAGCACCTTTTTCTGCAATGGCTTTTTCAATTTCTGCAAATGACATCGTATCCGCATCTCTGATTATCGGCACTACCAGTCCTGTAGGTGTTCCTGCGGCGACACCCATGTGAACAAATTTTTTGTAGATTATATCTGTTCCATCAATTTCGGAGTTAACCTCCGGTACTTCGCGTAGCGCATGGCAGCAAGCAACGGTAAAAAAAGACATGAAACCAAGTTTTGCACCATGCTTTTTAAAGAACAACTCTTTGTATTTGTTTCGAAGTGCCATGACTTCAGTCATATCGACCTCATTATATGTAGTCAGCATAGCGGCAGTATTTTGGCTATCTTTAAGACGGCGCGCGATGGTTTGACGCAGACGAGTCATCTTCACACGCTCTTCACGGGCCGCATCATTAACAGGTACTGCAGTGCGGGGGGCTTCCGCAGTGGCCATTGTGGTTGTGAGTACCGCGGCAAGTGTGTTTTGTACATCTTCCTTCATTACGCGTCCACCTTTACCTGTTGCTGTGACTTTTGCACGGTCGAGACCTGTTTCGTCCATCAACTTCTTGGCCGAGGGAGCATCTTCAATGTCTTTGCTAAGCTCTGATGCGTTGTTCGCAGCTATGGACGCAGGGGCAAAAGAAACCTCACCGCCGATTACAGCCAGTTGGCCGCCTGCTTGCACTGTACTTCCCTCAGGGGCTATAATTTTCCCCAAGACACCATTGGCAGGTGCTGGAACTTCAACGCTTACTTTGTCAGTTTCCAATTCGCAGAGCATCTCATCCTGTACTACTGTATCCCCTGGCTGTTTGTACCAAGTGGCAACTGTCGCTTCACTAACGCTTTCTCCTAATGTTGGCACCATAACACTAATGGTTTCCAATGGCGCAGATTTTTTTTCGGTGGGAGCTGGGGCCGTGGCGCCTTCACTAATTTGAGCTAGCAGTGCTTCAACGCTAACTGTGGTGCCTTCTGGGGCTACGATTTCAGAAATGGTACCTGCAATCGGGCTAGGCACTTCAACAGTAACTTTATCTGTTTCCAGTTCGCAGAGCATTTCATCAACTGCCACTTGGTCACCAATTTTTTTAAACCATGTAGCAACGGTGGCTTCTGTTACAGATTCGCCTAAAGTTGGGACACGAACTTCGGTGGACATGGTCTTATCCTTTCAACGAAAGCGCTTCATCGATGAGCGCGGCTTGTTGTGATTTATGTATTGAGGCAAGGCCCGTCGCGGGTGAAGCAGATGTGGCGCGGCCAGCGTATCTAGGGCGGGCGTGTTTGGCGTTAATACGGGTCAGGACCCATTCGATATTGGGCTCAATAAAGCTCCAAGCGCCTTGGTTCTTGGGCTCTTCTTGACACCAGAAAATTTCAGCTTGCTTAAAGCGTTCCAATTCGCTGACCATTGAAATTGCTGGAAATGGATAAAATTGCTCAATACGGAGAAGATATACGTCATTGATCCTACGAGCATCGCGCTCTTCTAGAAGATCAAAGTAAACCTTACCTGAGCAGATCACTACGCGTTTGATTTTTTTATCAGACACCAACTTGGTTGCAGAGTTACCATATTGCGCATCATCCCAGAGCACACGGTGAAAGCTGGAGCCGGTGGTGAACTCTTCGCGTTTTGATACTGCCATTTTATGCCGTAGTAGCGATTTTGGTGTCATTAAAACCAAAGGTTTGCGGAAGGTGCGGTGAATTTGCCTCCGCAGGATGTGGAAGTAATTGGCTGGGGTAGTACAATTGGCCACGATCCAGTTGTCTTGGCCACACATCTGCAAAAACCGCTCTAGGCGTGCAGAGCTGTGTTCGGGACCTTGCCCCTCAAAACCATGCGGAAGCAACATAGTAAGGCCAGACATCCGTAGCCATTTACTTTCGCCGCTAGAAATAAACTGGTCAAACATAATCTGCGCTCCATTAGCAAAATCACCAAATTGCGCTTCCCACATTACCAAAGCATTTGGCTCAGCAAGGCTGTAGCCATATTCAAAGCCTAAAACAGCATATTCAGAGAGCATCGAGTCGATGACCTCATATTGGCCTTGGCCCTCGCGAATGTTGTTGAGTGGATAGTAGCGTTCTTCGGTATTTTGATGCACTAATGCTGAATGTCGGTGGCTGAAGGTGCCACGGCTGCTGTCTTGTCCTGATAGACGGACTGAGTGATCTTCAGTTAACAAGGAACCAAAGGCCAAAGCTTCGCCTGTAGCCCAGTCAATATTCTTACCAATGGTCAGTGATTTTGATTTTGCATCCAATATACGTTGAACGGTTTTGTGAACAGGGAAACCTTCTGGGATCCGACACAGTGCTGTAGCGACGTTGTCGTATGTTTCCTCAGTCATCGCCGTGGCGCCGCGCTGATATTCCTTACCGTGGCGATTGATTTTAGACCAGCGGCCATCTAACCAATCGGCTTTGTTCGGCTTGTAGTTTTTCCCTGCCTCAAATTCAGTATTGAGATAAGACTGAAAGGTTGCCTTCATATCTTCAATTTCGCCCTCAGGGATCAGCCCATCTCGCACTAAACGTTCGGTATAAAGCGTTAGAGTAGTTTTCTGTGTCTTGATCTTATTGTACATTACCGGATTAGTGAACATCGGCTCATCGCCTTCGTTATGACCAAAACGGCGGTAGCAGATAATATCGAGGACAACGTCTTTTTTAAATTTTTGGCGATACTCAGTGGCTACGCGGGCTGCGTGGACCACAGCTTCGGGATCGTCGCCATTAACGTGAAAGATTGGCGCCTCGACCATAAGGGCTATGTCGGTGGGGTAGGGAGACGAGCGGCTGAAATGTGGGGCTGTAGTGAAGCCAATTTGATTGTTCACCACAATATGCATGGTGCCCCCGGTTTTATGACCTTTGAGGCCTGACAGGCCAAAGCCCTCGGCCACAACTCCCTGACCGGCAAACGCTGCGTCACCATGCAGGAGGATCGGCATAACAGTTGTCCGCTCCGCGTCATTTTTTTGATCTTGTTTAGCGCGAGCTTTCCCCAAAACCACAGGATTCACAGCCTCAAGGTGGCTTGGATTGGCAGTGAGCGATAGGTGCACAGAGTTACCATTAAATTCACGATCAGATGACGCGCCTAGGTGGTATTTTACGTCGCCAGAGCCATCAACATCTTCAGGCTTGGACGATCCACCTTGGAATTCGTTGAAAATCGCACGGTATGGTTTGGCCATTACATTAGCCAGAACAGACAAGCGGCCCCGGTGCGGCATTCCAATGATTATGTCTTTAACACCCAAAGCGCCACCACGTTTTATGATTTGCTCCATAGCAGGTATCAGGCTTTCGCCGCCGTCTAGGCCAAAGCGTTTGGTTCCCATGTATTTTACATGTAGGAACTTTTCAAAACCCTCTGCCTCAACCAATTTGTTAAGAATAGCTTTGCGGCCCTTTCGGGTGAAGATAATCTCTTTACCGTAGCCTTCAATACGCTCTTTTAGCCAAGCGGATTGCTCGGGATCGGATATGTGCATGTATTGCAGGGCAAAGGTGCCGCAATAGGTCCGACGCACGATTTCTTGGATTTCACGCATGGAAGCAAATTGTAGTCCCAATACATTATCAAGAAAAATAGGGCGGTCCATATCTGACGCCGTAAACCCATAGCGTGAGGGATCTAATTCGGGCCTATCATCTTCTTGGCGCATTCCTAAAGGGTCTAGATCAGCAGCTAAATGCCCTCGGATCCGGTAGGCCCGGATCAACATAAGTGCGCGTAGGCCATCAAGCACCGCCCGCTTAATTTGTTCTTCAGTCACGGGTGCCCCAATTTCAGAAGCTTTGGCTGCAATCTTTTGGCCCGAATCGTGCGCCTCAGCAGCGGTTGGATATTCTCCGGTGAACGCCGATGTCAGATCATCCAATGGAGTGGGTGGCCAATCGCTGCGCGCCCATGAGGGGCCAGCGGCTTGAGCCACTACATCATTATCTGAGTCACCCATCTCAGCAAAAAATGTTGCCCATTGGGCGTCTACTGAAACTGGGTCTTTGGCGTAGCGAGCATACATTTGCTCAAGATAGTCTGCGTTATGGCCCTGCATAAAACTGGAGGCATGTAATTGATCGTTTGCTGGATGGTTGGTCATCGATTGGCACCTTGGTGAAAAGACGAATGGGTATAGGGGTTTTGAGTAAACTTTTTCTGTGGGTTAACGGCCGAAGTGCCTCTGCTAGTTGAAGGCATTACGGTGTCATTAGTTTCTAATACTGCGGGAGAAGTTAAATGCGCCTCACGGTTAGAGTAAGTGGCAGGCGGTGTAACCGTCACACCCCCCATCTCATCGTTTTTAAAAGCCATCATCGCCCTCATCATATCAACCAATAGCTTCCAATACTGCTTCGCCCAAACTGGCTGGGCTCTCTGCCACAATAATGCCAGCTATTTTCATAGCTTCTATTTTTTCTTCTGCGCCGCCCTTGCCACCCGCAACGATTGCGCCCGCGTGGCCCATGCGGCGGCCTGGAGGGGCTGTGCGGCCTGCGATGAAGCCTGCTGTTGGTTTCCAACGCCCTTTTTTCTTCTCATCGGCTAAGAATTGGGCCGCTTCTTCTTCGGCTGAGCCGCCAATCTCACCAATCATGATCATGCTGTGGGTTTCGTCATCCGCCAAGAACCATTCCAGTACGTCAATGTGCTCTGTTCCTTTGATTGGATCGCCGCCGATGCCCACACAGGTGGATTGACCAAGGCCTACATCGGTCGTTTGCTTGACGGCTTCATAGGTGAGGGTGCCAGAGCGTGAAACCACGCCCACAGAACCACGACAATGGATATGGCCCGGCATAATACCAATTTTACAGGCGTTTGGTGTTATTACGCCTGGGCAGTTGGGACCAATCAAGCGGCTGGACGAGCCTTCTAGCGCACGCTTAACTTTCATCATGTCCAAAACTGGGATGCCTTCGGTTATACAAACTATTACCTCCATTTCCGCGTCGATAGCCTCGAGAATTGAATCGGCGGCAAAAGGAGGGGGTACATAGATTACCGTGGCATTTGCTTCTGTGATGGCTTTAGCTTCATGAACTGAGTTGAATACGGGCAAATTCAAGTGAGATTTTCCACCTTTGCCTGGCGTCACGCCACCAACCATTTTGGTGCCATATGCAATTGCCTGTTCCGAGTGGAATGTGCCTTGGCTGCCAGTAAAACCTTGGCAGATTACTTTGGTGTTTTCGTCAATAAGTACGGCCATGAGGCGCTCCTAGTTAGTGTGTTTGGTAACGATTACACAAAAATTAGTAATTTTTGGAACCAGTCACCAAAATTTAGAATTCAGCGTTTAATTATTGCAAAGCCTTCACGGCTGCGACAATTTTTTCGGCACCATCTTTTAGGTTGTTGGCTGCAATTACATTTAATCCACTGTCAGTGATTATGGCTTTTCCTTCCTCAACATTTGTGCCTTCTAAACGTACAACCAAGGGAACTTGAAGGCCCACTTCTTTGACCGCAGATACCACACCCTCGGCAATCACATCACATCGCATGATGCCGCCGAAAATATTAACTAAGATGCCTTTGACTTGTGGGTCAGAAGTGATAATTTTAAATGCTTCAGTGACCTTTTCTTTAGTGGCACCGCCACCTACGTCTAAAAAGTTGGCAGGCTCTGAGCCAAAAAGTTTGATGATATCCATTGTTGCCATCGCTAGACCTGCGCCATTGACCATACAGCCAATTTGGCCGTCCAAAGCAATATAGTTTAAGTCATATTTGCTAGCCTCGAGCTCTTTTGAATCTTCTTCGGTAGTATCGCGCAACTCGGCTATGTCGCGGTGTCGATACATTGCGTTGCCGTCAAAGCTCATTTTAGCATCCAGACACTTCAAATCGCCACTATCAGAAATAATTAGTGGATTGATTTCTAGCATTTACATGTCTTTGTCGACAAATAGGCGATATAGATTAGCCATCAGGGCTACACATTGTTTGGTTTGTTTACTATCCAGACCCAGATTAAATGCAATGCGTCGGCCATGATAGCCTTGATAGCCAGTTGCGGGATCTACAGAAAACGACAGAATTTTTTCTGGAGTAGATTCAGCTACTTCTTCGATATCCATACCGCCTTCAGTGGAGGCTACAAAAGAAATACGGCTGGATTGACGATCGACAAGGATAGCCAAATAGAACTCTTTTTTGATGCCGGATCCATCTTCGATATAGATACGATTCACCATTTTGCCAACTGGACCGGTCTGCTTTGTGACCAAGGTCCTTCCCAACATGGCCTTGGCTTCTTTTTCAGCTTCTTCTACCGAACGTGCCAAACGAACACCGCCACCTGAACCAGCGTCAGCCTCTATAAAGCTACCCTTACCGCGACCACCTGCGTGAATCTGTGCTTTTATAACCCAAAGAGGTCCCTCCACCTCGCTCGCGGCCCTTTTGGCCTCATCTGCACTAAGCACAATTCTACCTTCGCTGACGGGTACACCATATCTGTGAAGTAGTGTTTTTGCTTGATATTCGTGAATGTTCATAGAGTTAATCCCGCATTTTTTCTTAGCGGCATCTAATGCATGTTAACTCTTCTAATATAGTGAATTTGTTCTGATAATCTATTTATCGTACATTTGTGATCACATTAAAATTTTATGTGATCACAAAGCTATCATATAAGAATAAAATTGAGAAGATTCTAGCGTAGTTAGCATTAAGATAGCCTTTTAGAAAAATGCCTGTAGCCCAGTTTGCGCGCGCCCTAAAATTAAGGCATGTACATCGTGGGTGCCTTCATAGGTGTTTACTGTTTCCAGGTTGGCAGCATGTCGCATGATCTGAAATCCCTCTGAGATGCCATTCCCGCCATGCATGTCACGGCTGACTCGGGCTATATCCAGCGCTTTGCCACAATTGTTACGCTTCATCATGCTAATCAGCTCAGGGCTGGCGGTGCCGTTGTCCATCATTTGCCCCATTTGGAATGCAGCTTGCAATCCAAGAGATATTTCGGTTTGCATGTCTGCCAGCTTTTTCTGAAATAATTGTGTCTGCGCTAAAGGTTTGCCAAATTGCTTGCGGTCTTGGCCGTACTGCAAAGCAGAGTGCCAGCAAAATTAAGCAGCGCCTAAAACGCCCCAAGAAATACCATAGCGAGCTCTATTGAGGCAGCCAAATGGGCCCTTAAGCCCCTGTACGTTTGGCAGCAACGAGTCGTCACCCACCTCAACATCATCCATGACAATCTCGCCGGTAACCGAAGCCCGAAGCGACAGTTTCCCACCAATTTTTGGAGCGGTCAGGCCTTTCATACCCTTTTCGAGTATGAAGCCACGAATTTTGCCACCATGATCTTCCGATTTTGCCCAAACAATAAACACATCCGCGATTGGAGCGTTTGAAATCCACATTTTAGATCCAGTGATCTTGTATCCGGTAGCAGTTTTTACAGCGCGGGTTTTCATGCCTGCAGGATCAGATCCCGCATCAGGTTCTGTCAGGCCAAAACAGCCAATCAAAGCGCCAGAGCATAGGCCTGGTAAGAATTTCTTACGTTGTTCTTCGCTGCCATACGCGTGGATTGGGTAGATCACCAAAGATGATTGCACTGACATCATCGAACGATAGCCGCTGTCAACACGCTCAATCTCTCGAGCAATTAAGCCGTACGCAGTATAGCTGGCGCCAAATCCACCGTATTCTTCTGGGATAGTTGCACCCAAGAGTCCGGCTTCACCCATTTTGGGGAACAGTTCAGGACTAACGGTGGCCTCACGATAGGCATCGATTACCAAAGGCTGGAGCTCGTTTTGAGCAAATTGCGCAGCTGCGTCTCTCAACATGCGATCATCTTCGCTCAATTGATTTTCCAGTAGAAACGGGTCCTGCCAATTGAAATCTGCAAGCTGTGGTTTGAGTTCTGCCATTGTGATTAGTCCTATCTATATTTTTAAAAAATTTGATCTAACTCGGCCTAAAGCACAACCCCTGATAAAAGGAATTCCTGTGACAAATAGGAACAATAAATAAAAAAGCCCGGAGATTTCTCTCTGGGCTTTCAAAAATCTTTTAATTTTTTTTATTTAGGCATTGGGCCAATCAACATAATCATTTGACGGCCTTCCATTTTAGGCATGTTCTCAACTTTACCAATTTCCTTGGTATCTTCTGCAACACGCAATAAAAGATGACGGCCCAATTCCTGGTGCGCCATTTCGCGCCCCTTAAATCGCAAAGTTATTTTTGCTTTGTCGCCATTTTCTAAAAACTTGAACACGTTCCGCATTTTGACTTCATAGTCATGCTTATCTGTGTTCGGGCGGAATTTAACCTCTTTGATCTCAATGATCTTTTGTTTTTTACGGGCTTCCGCTTCCTTCTTCTGGGTTTCATATTTGAATTTCCCAAAGTCCATGATTTTGCATACGGGTGGATTAGCATTAGGGGAGATTTCCACCAAATCTAAACCGGCATCCTCTGCCATTATCATCGCGCGTTCTGGTGTCACCACTCCGATGTTTTCACCATCTTCGTCGATTAAACGAAGATCAGATCCACGAATGCGTTCGTTGATGCGGGGTCCGGTTTCGCGCTGCGGAGGCGCGTTGTGAGGTCTGCGGGCTATAGCTATCGTCCTTTTGTAGATAAATTTACAGTGGCTATCTAGCCCCGCGCCCACACTTTTTCAAGGTGAATATTCACTTGTGGCTCAATGAAGGCCGTTTTTCCTACTTGTTTTGCAAAAAACTTTAACCACTGCTTTAATATTTTGGAGTTTTCACTAATGAGATTGGTTAAATTAAAGAAAAACAGCTACTTTAGCCTAAGCTAGGCTAGGTCAATCCACAAAGGCCTTCTCAATCACATAGTCACCTGGATCAGAATTAGCACCTTCGCGTAGCCCATAATTTTCGAGAATACGTTTCATGTCAGTGTTC
>Ga0115001_10002953_pt1 | contig 12928 bp, 5 predicted proteins | sample ArcticOcean_MG_C_12_FD_89869 | JGI IMG/M metagenome (GOLD analysis project Ga0115001, IMG submission 89869) | Marine microbial communities from western Arctic Ocean - ArcticOcean_MG_CB8_130 | ecosystem: Environmental > Aquatic > Marine > Oceanic | place: Arctic Ocean: Canada Basin | collected... | reverse complement strand
CCCCCCAACGGGGTCTGGGGCAGAGCCCCAGAGAAGGGCCATGGCCCGATCCGTCGTTAAGCTTAAAGTTTCTATGATATGGTATAGCACAAAACCGAAAAAATATGAACCGCGGGCACTCGGGGTGGGGTATATACGGTATAGGGCTGAACACTATGGCACCCACGCGGGCACTCATAAATTCTTATTCATCACAACACCCTCAGCACGCGAGCACGGGCATAAATCCTAGTATTTGAAAAAAAAAAAAGGAGCAGGAAAAGCTGGATTTTCAATCCAGGGGATAAAGGGTCCAGGGGATAAAGGGTCCAGGGGTACAAACTACAAACGGACAAAGACGAATGTTGAAAGAGCTGGACGGTCAGGTCAAACTATAAATATTTCCGTTATTATGATGTAAATTGCCTAAAGAAGCACGCATTGAATAATTTATAGAGTCTATTGAAAAAGGAATGTTTGAAAAGCTTGAAAAGGTTATAGGTGCAGGCTATAGCGGCGGTGATATTCTGTTGAAATCTGACCTGCTTTACTTCAGCATTGGAAAACATGTTTCCATGTACGATCATAGAAATGCACAAACGAGCATCGTTCAAGTTGCGAGTTCTGAGAAACTTTCGAATTTGGCTCTAAGTTCGTGTGGGAAATATTTATTGAGCGCAGATTTGTCTGGAGTTGTTGGTCTCCGCAATCTCCAAAAGAATTCAACTATTTTAAGATTGGGCCTTAAAGATCAAGTTCTTAGTGTCAAGTTTAGCAATAGCTCTAAATTCTTTGCGATAGTTAGAATCGGTCAGGTCGACATTTGGGCAACTAATGGTGATTTGAGCTTTGAAAAAGTCAGTTTGTTGCGAAGTTTTCCGATTCCTTTCTCTAGCTCCAAAAGAAATCCAAGCTTGAGTTGGAGTTCAGATGATGCTTCCTTAATTTTGGGTTGTGAAGATTACAACTGCCGCATTTTTTTCATACAAGATCAAAATGAAGAGCTAAAATCTGAATTACTTACTGGACAAAAGTTTCCTATATTAGGCACCTGTATAAGTGATGATAATTTATCTGTTCACTGTATTTCGAGGAATAGTACTTTTATTACATGGTCGAAATTCAGGGGGATGTGGAAAATTCATGAAGTTAGAAAACTAAATACATCTTCGCCGGTAGTGAGCTCGCGCTTCAATGGAGACAAATCGCTTTTAGTTTCTGGATTTGAATCAGGTTTTTTTCTTCTTTATGACATCACTCGTCACGTACAACTTCACAGAATTGCACTTTTTAATCACAGCATAGATTACTGCAATTTTAGCGATACAGGAGATGTTTTAGTTTTTGGATCAGAGAATTCTGGGCAAATTTCGATGTGGGATTGGAGAAATGAATTGATAATATATAGCCTCCAAGGCCATCAAATTAGTATAACATGTTCTGCATTTGCAAAAGATGGTTCTATGCTAGTTACTGGTTCAGGAGACTTTAAAGTTAAAGTATGGAATTACATTTCTGGAGCGTGCATAGTAACATTTAGTGAGCACTCAATGCCAGTGAGTGCAGTTACTTTTACGAGTGGAAATCACGTTGTTGTTTCAGCAAGTTTTGATGGAACAGTTAGAGCCTTTGACTTGATTCGTCATCGAAATTTTAGGATACTTGTTGGAGATGCAACTGGACAGTACAACTGTCTAGCTGTTGATAGCACAGGTGAAATTGTTTGTGCTGGAACGTGTGATACTAGAAAAATATTTCTATGGTCAATTAAATCTGGAAGGCTTCTTGATATATTTGTTGGCCACGAAGCTCCAATATCAGATTTATGCTTCAATTTGTCTGATTCCCTTTTAATTTCTGGGTCGTGGGATAAAACTTTACGGCTTTGGGATATTTACGATAGAAAAAAGCAAACTGAAGTAATTTCAATGCTGAGCGATATTACTTGTCTCAATTTCAATTCCTACAGTTCTCATCTGGCTGTTGCGACTATTGACGGAAGCATTTCTATATTTTGCTCAAGAGCGTATGATATTGTTTTTTCAATAGAAAGCTTTCGAGATTTGGAAGCAAATCACAGTACATACCAAAAAGATGATAGAATTACCGCACTTTCCTATAGCATGAACGGTGATCTTCTTGTGGCTTCTTCTCATTCCCATATTTATACATTTGACACTACAAGCTATTCAGTATTAGGACGACATTCATTACAAGAATGGATTCCGAATGAAAAATCGGGACAATTTAGGTCAACTCCGTTGAAAAATCTTCATGCGTATACCAGAAGCTCAAAAAGTATGCTCACTGCCAACTCACCTAGTATATTTTCGGTAGTTTGTTCTCCGGTACACCAGAGCATGGCTATATCTACTAAATGCGGTGTTTATGTTTTTTTAGCCGAAAAAAATTCTGATAAAAGGTTATTTGATCAGGGCACAAGAGTCTATTCGTCTAGAGTTGTAGAAATGATTGGGATGGGTTCTTATACTGAAGCTGTATCGACAGCGTTAAGTCTTAAGTTAGATAATAGACTAGTGCATTCGATTCTGTGCACGATTCCTAATAATAATATGGGAGATGTAATTAGGCTGCTGCCTAAAGATTACATCTTACTTCTTTTAGAAGTTCTTTGCTCTTGTCTTGCTCAGACTGGACACTTAACAATGACTCTGAACTGGCTCAATGGCATTTGCCTTCTTCGTCGTGAAATTCTTTCATTCATACCACAGCTGAATTTAGGACGCATATTGAGCCAACTTTTAGAGTTACATCAGACAGAAAGCTTAAATACTTGTCAAAACAAATATATGCTGGATTACATTTGTCGTTAAAGTCGTAGAAAGGTTTTATAAACTATACAAAAGATTTTATACAATTAAATGATCCTGTTTTCCTATAAAACTTTGATACATTTAAAAAAGCTACGCAGGAATGCTTGGGACTCGCGCCCTTGAATTATACAAAAGCGCGAGACTGCGTCTTCTACAACATATCGCCAAATCCTATCTTTGCGTAACGAACTTAAATTTCCTAAAACCCAACAGCGATTTTTTGCACGAGTTATTGCAACGTTCAAACGTTGCGCGTCCGATAAAAACCCAATATTTTTTATAGCGCGAACACATGAAATTAGGACGAAATCACTTTCTTTACCTTGATAACCATCTATGGTACTAATATGTACTGTAGAACTGCTCTTTCCAAAAGTCTCACTCAAGGTATTTCTGATAAGTTCCTTTTGCTCCTTATATGGTGTCAATATTGCAACAATTTCCAGACTTGTTCCTGGATTCATGAACATAAAAGACTTCAATATTGATATAATCATATGCACCTCAGATACATTGACGACAGAGCCACTGCGTCCGCGTAGCTCAGAAGTATCAGTAGTATCAAAAAGTAAATAAGGTGCAGTTGGCCAGTTCGTTTTCAAATGTACTTTGATCGACGATGCAGGATCGTCTACTAGAGATCCTCCGTAGAAAAAACGTGATGGAAAGGAGCAAATTTCAGGATGCATTCTGTATTGAATTGAAAGAGATATAAAATTATAGTTATTTTCCAAAAGCCTCTGAAAAAGTGACCTGTCAAATTTCGCAATTTTTGCAAGTTTAGAAATTACCGTTGAGGGGAGTTGAAAATTGTCCCCAATTAGTAAACAGTGTTTAATACCAAGTGTCAATGGAATTAATGTAGTAAGCTCGTTTGCTTGAGCTGCTTCATCAATTAATAACAGGTCGAAAGTCCTCGAGATACTTCTAAACGTGTGGCGTCCGCAAAGTGCCAAAGTCGTAAAAACTATTTCTGCTTCATCCACAAATGAGGTTTCAAGTTCCACATATAACTTTGAAATACTTGCATTCTTTTCTAGATAAAATTCCGAAGTATATTTCGTCCTCACGAGCTCAAGTCGTCCTAGATCAGCTACATCTCGGTCACGAGCCTCAACAGACTGAATATATTGATCTATTTTTTCAATTACAGTCTCTCTGAGGTTATTGTTCTGAATTTGTTGATTTAATGCCAGTATATTATAATAGCACTGTGAATATAGTCTACTCCACTCTGTTTCTGATAATGAAAGAAGAGAACATATTTTCGTTTGAATAAGAATTGGTTTCATATCACTAGGAATTAATGCATCCACTGCTGCTAAACGAATAATACCAGGCCAGTAGATCATATTATCTGATTGCTTGAAGCCAACTTTTATTACTTTCTCACAGATTTGATTTACAGCTGCATTACTTGGGGCACAAACTAAAATGCGAGGTTTAATGTATATTTTTTCGCGTGGTCCGCAATTTTTCTCTTCCTTTCTGATGAATCCTTCTGAGAAATTTTGTAAACTATTTTTCCTTCCCAAAAATGCAGTAAAACTCTGATAATATCTCTGAAAAAGAATCAAATGAAGAGTGTTGAGAATTCCGAACTTATTTAAAAGAATCTTAATCTCAGTAAAGGATTGGGAGGTTAAAAATTACTCACCAAAGTATGTGTTTTGCCTGTACCAGGGGGGCCTCTTATGATCGTGAAAGGATCTGCGATCTTTTCTTCATATTCAATTGCTCGAATGGAACGATTGATAGCCCACGTTATAGCTTCTTTCTGAATTTCATTATACTTGTAATCAAAACTTTGCGTATACAAACAATTGTCTAAAAAATGATTGATGCTTTTTACGATAGTCTTTTGCCTACACGGCAGATTTTCACTTGGATTAAGAATTGCTCCTTTCAAAGGCTTTTAAGAAATAAGTAATGCAAACTATAATTAAAGAAAGTACCTCGTGCATGTTTTGAAAATCTTGAAGCGCTATGAATGAGTACAACACTGAGGTAAACTTTTGTATTAAGGTTACCCAAACTTTTAACCCAGGAGTCTGAAGAATTATGTTAAAAAACATGTTAGGTAAGGATTTATCTTCATGATCCACTGGAAAATCAATCTTTACTTCATCCTTGGAAGGTTCAGAAGATATAATTATCCCAAATGCGTAATAGCTATCATTTTGAATTTCATTACAAAAAGATGTATTAACTTTTCGAAGCGATATTAAAACTACTGTTCCAGCCTGAAAATATTTGTAATGCGACTTATCTTCTACCTGAATACATGAGATAATGGTTCTTCCGGTCCTTTGAATTTTGCTTAATTTACAAAGATACTGCAAATTTTGGGCTTTGCGTGGAATTGTAAACTCTAAATGTTTATTAATTTAAAGTCTTACCTATTTTTTCATTCAGTCCAGTTTTTAAGCAGTCTCGAGTTTCCTCTTCGAGTAAAGGATAGAATATTTCCTTGTATTGAAGATATGATTCAAATTTCGTAGGTATTTCTGTGAGGCTTAGGTCGGATGATTTAAATATGCTATCGCTTTTTAAATTTAAAAAGAGTTTGAGAAATTCGGGTTCCATGACGACGAGGAATTTCTTTTTCTAAGGATCTTCTTTCGTTATTTAAAATCTAAAAATCTTTGATTTCTCGACCAATTTTTTTTTAGACAACGTTCTTTGAAGTGATAAGTTTATTCATAACATTTAAAATTGAGATTTTAAAACAGATTTCTATTAAGTCTATTTGTCACAGAGTAAATAAGTATTTTTATTTAGGGATCGCGATGTATTAGTACAAAAACAAAATGAAGGAGAGAAGGACAAAATAAAATGATGTAAGAGTTTATTCTGGCAGCATCTGCTGGAGCATCAGCTGTCAGCTGTCAGCATCAATATCCCCTGCACCCCTGGATTTGAAAATCCAGCTTTTTTCCTGCTTTTTTTTTTCTCAAAAAATAAAAAATGCAGTAAACTGGACGGTTGAACCAGGTCAGGATCCGTTGAACCATGCCAGGATTGGATATATTCACATAAAAAGGTACTTTAGAGCGACATATTTGCATAAATGAGTTAGGGAATAGAATCTAGAACGTTTTTGTGGTCGAGCGCTTCATTTAAAATCATCAAAATCGGTATTTTATTATCTCTCGTTCGTCGTTTTGAAATGAACAAAACTCATCATCGTGTGCATTTTCGAATTAGTGCACCTCTTGCAGAGCTTGAGTTACTATTTTGTCGTATGAAATCGATCGACTTTTGGGTTATCCGCATAGAAAGACATGGCTTTAATGCCGTTACTATTTTGCCTATTGTTGCCCTATAGTTGTTGCCTGCTTTTGCTCCTTCGCAAAAGAAACAGTACCAAAAAAGCACGAAAAACGGCACATTCAATCTATTGCCGTTTGCGTAATACTTTACAAAAACTCGCAATTTTTCGTGAGCAAGCTAATATTATCAGTAGGCGTCGACCCATCATCTTTTTTGTTAAAATATATTCAATTAAGGCATAGATAGCGCGCTATATACAGTTTTTATGTTTTTTAGAAAACTCACAAAACCTAATCAAAACAACATTGAAAGTATGTATATTGTCGATATTGATATGCCAAGTCAAAGAAAAACATCGAGGCTATCCATTGATGTAATAAAAATTTGAGAATCAAAAAGGGATTGAGGTCAGGCGCAAAACAAAAAGCCCCTAGAATGGAACTTTGAAAACAAAAAAAATGTCCCAAGTTCCATTCTAATATTAAATAAAAATATTAGAGATATTAAAACCCTAAACCCTTTTTTTGGGCAATTTTAGGGGAAAACCTGTCTGAAGTTCCATTCTAGCGACTTGTTTTTTACTCGTTTTTCATTTTTTTTTAAATGGAACTTTGGAAAATTGACCTGTTTTGGACCTCCAAAGTTCCACAAAACCATGTTTTTTTTTTTTTTGCGCCTGACCCCTACTATCGTCTTGGTCAATTTTGTGTACAGAATTTGAAGGATCTTCATACTGTTCTTCTTATTGTAGTCAAGATATAAAAGATGGAGAAAATATTAGGAGAAAGAGCACAAAGAATAAGGCAGATGAAGGAAATGGGGCTGCTGATGAATCAAATTGCTCATCCTCAGGAAAAACGAAAGAAATGCACTGAAAAAATTCAAACATCTTCTTTAGATCAAAAACCTCCGGACGGTTGGTTAGATTGTCCTTACCAAAGCCAACCTATCGGTTGCTTCATCGCTTCTAAAACTCCCTTAAGTAGTGTATATGATTCTCATGTATCTGAAAAAGATCGTTACACACCCTCAACATGTTTGGAACTGGCAAAGAACGTTGGCATAAGTATTACCTTGGTTGTTGATTTAACAAATACTTGTAGATATTATAATTCTAGTGCTTTTGAAAACGAAGGTATCTGTTACGTTAAAATTCAGTGCGAGGGTAGAAATAGCCCACCTGACTCATTAGCAATAAGTAAGTTCATCTATTATGTTCAAAGTCATCAAGCTAAGGCTGAATTTAAGGATAATAGGTGTGGTATTTTGGTACATTGTACACATGGTTTTAATAGGAGTGGCAGTATGATTGTCCATTATTTACAACGTACTGAACAATGGCCGGATTTGAACAAACATATTCTCACTTTTTCCAAGTGTCGACCTCCTGGCATTTATAAAACTAACTATTTGAGAAAACTTTTTGAAAGTTATCTTGAATTTAAACAAGACCTTTTAGTATTCCCAAAGTTACCATATTGGAAGCACTCATCATCATCTGCGCCGCCAGTTTCATTTCATGAGACTGAAGATTTATTCCAACAGAGATATTCAAGAATAAATAGTAATCATCCTCCTGAACAAAAAAGAATACCAGTTCCCCTGCGATACACAGGAAAACGTTTTTCAAATACAAATTCTTCACAAGCTGAAATAGATGATTTACTTGGAGAGGAAGTATGTGGTGAACAAGCATCGGAAGTACAGAAATTAGTTACATGGGCATGTTTTCATATAGATAATTATAGGGAATCAAGAAATAGCCGACCTGTTTTCCCAGGCTCTCAACCCGTTAGTCTAAACAGTATAAATCTTTCTATGATTTGTGACCGAAGATATAGTGTTACCTGGAAAGCCGATGGTGTGCGGTATCTAATACTAATTTTGCGAGATGGTACATACTTAATTGATAGAAAATTCGCCGTTCGGCGCGTTCAGATGAGGTTTCCGTTATTGCATCATGAAGGAAATAAGGTACATCACATCACTTTACTTGATGGCGAAATGGTACTGGACTTTGATCCAGTTTCAAAAATATTCATCAGAAGATATCTTGCCTATGATTGTATGGCCGTGAACGGTGAACTTCTTGGTAACAAGCCATTTTTTCAGCGACTTCAGCTACTCAATTCTGAAGTAATTGAACCAAGGAAATACTTCTTCAGTAAATTGCATTCAAACTATGATCTAGACCGCGAGCTCTTCTCTGTCAGACTGAAGAATTTCTATCCTCTATCCTCGACCAAATTTTTACTTGAAAACTTTATTCCTAATTTATGTCACGAGTCTGATGGTTTAATCTTTCAGCCTCAAGATTCAAAGTATATTCCAAACACGTTTGATGCTCTTTTAAAATGGAAGTTCCCTAAAATGAACTCAGTAGACTTTTATCTGAAGTTTGATCACGATTTAAAAAACAATTTGGAACCTTTTCTTTTTGTTGGCGGTAGGGATGGCAAACTGATTAGAATAAATGATAAATTCATCTCTAATGCGGCAGAGCTCTTGAAACTTGACGGCAAAATAGTTGAGTGCTCGTGGGATTTTAATCAAAAAAGTTGGATATACATGCGGACGAGACTAGACAAGACTACTCCAAATTTTATCAATGTTTATGAAAATACGCTGAAGTCTATCAAGGACAATATTACTGGCGAGGATATTTTGAAATTTATAGATTCTTCTAAAAAGCTAGAAAAATAGAATTTGATTAACATTGTAACTTTCATTTTGAGACGCATTTGATATTCAATTATTACTGAACTTATCTTACTTGAATTTGATAGGAGCTTTCGCTTTTTTTATCCTTTCTTTCTCAGTTTTTCGCTCGGCTGCAGTTTTCTTTGAATTATTTTGAACCTCTTTTAGATCCGCTTCAACGGCATCAAAGCCTTTCTTCATTGCTCTTCTATCTGCAACAGAAATACCTTTCGATTTTCCAGCGATAGCTTGGATATTCACAACTCCGTTTCCTACAAGCCACGTTTCAGTACAAAGTTGGTTCACAAAAGCGTCGTTATGAGAAATCATAAGTACACCTCCTTTAAATAAAGACAACGCATTTGTGAGAGCGGCCAAAGTATCATTATCCAGATAGTTTGTGGGCTCATCCAAAGCAATAACGTGTGGGTTTATCCACATAGCTGCCGCAAGTACGAGACGGCTCTTCTGCCCACCACTCATTCTTTTAATTTTACCCATTGCAAGATCTTCACCTATGCCGAAATTTTCAAGATGAAGCCTTACTTCTTCTTTAGTTAACGGACGTAAATCCATACCACTTTGCATAGCCTTTAATTTTTCATCGAAATTTCTAACCATTTTTATGACATATTCATCTTTGCGTTCAAGCGAGGAAAGCATTTCCCAGTCCGTGTCATGATCTTCTCGACCAGATCTACGACATTCATAGAATAAATGTTTACCACGTTCTTGCCTACCAACAATTTCGCAAATATTCCCGCGTTCTCTAGAAACCAAGAACTCTTCTTTGGATAAGTTATGAGAGGAACGCTTAGCAATTTCTCGATCCCTGCCTTGATAAAATCGGTTTTGTAAATACTCCAATGGAGTATTATTAACTGACTCTTCAAGATGGTGCATGGAATGCTGAGCGATGTAAGCTAGCCTTAAATTATGATGCACCCAAACTTCACCAATACCTTCATCTGGTTTTAGTTCTCCTATTAAAAGCTTCATCAGAGTAGTTTTTCCTGCACCATTCAAGCCAATAATAGCAACGCGGGAATTTTGAGTTATTTTCACTGTTGCAGATTTCAAAATTGGACTCTCTGCTCCATGGTACTTAAAGGAAACTTCCTTCATATACATAATTACCTTCGATCTACTTTTTACACCCTCTAAATTTCCTGGAACTGGAAAAATAACTGGTTTAATGTGCGATGCATCGACGTTATCGATGGCAAAACTAGTAACCTCTTGTTCTGTTGATAAATTTTCACCTTTTGCCAATATCTCTCCTTGTTTCATGATGGCATTGCTCGGAGAAGGTAATGCGGCTACAATCTCTGGTTTAAGAGCTTGAAATTGACGAAATTCCATCGGATAATAAACTAAGCTTTTTTCAGAAATATGTATGACGTCTGTCAAAACCTCACCTAAAAAATCGTAATCGTGCGATACGAGACAAATAGTTGTTCTGGTCAAACTTTTCAGGTAGGCTGTTAGCCAAGCAACTGCGTCTGTATCAAGATGATTAGTAGGTTCATCGAGCAGAAGTACATCGGCATCCCAGAGCATAGCACGTGCTATAGCCAGTTTCATTCTCCAGCCACCACTAAGAGATTGGACAGCACCAGTCATTTTAGCTTCATCAAAGCCGACATTGGTCAAAGTTTGCCGAATTGCTTCACGGGACAAAGACTTTGGAACTGAGCTCAACATCAAATCAAGAACTGTTTCCTGTTTTTCAGACAAAATTTCGTGTTGAATGTAATAAACACTCACATCTTGGGGAAAGTTTGCAATATCTTTCTTAGCGACTCGATTAAGTAATGTTGTCTTTCCTGTTCCATTCTGCCCAACAATTCCATAAGTCCGTCCTCGTTCGAGAACAAAATCTGTTCGCTGTAAAAGAACGCGACCTGCAAATGCAAGAATTATTCCTTCTAACTGAACGATGTAATCTTTAGGATAAAAATCATTTAATGAAGATGGTTCTAATCCTTTGTAAGCCAAAACTGCTTCATCTGCTACTTTTTCTATCAAAGAATAGTCAACTAAATCTTCTAGAATAGAGAATATTTCGCGACAAATATCTTGAGACAATATAGCAGGAGGCATTCGAAGTGGAGCAGCATTTAGCATAGAGCCCGCTACAGTGGCCACGTAATTCAAGACTATTGGATCGACGCTTATTGAACTGGAATCGATCGCTTTGAGTATATATGAAGCAGATGGTTTACTTCCAATTCCATCTTTATCATTCAAACCTTTCAGTAAATTCTCCTTTGCTTTGACAGCACACTTTCGGAGATCTGGATGAGAATGTTCTTCACATTTGTTTAGTTCTGGAAGCAAGATCGGTACAAAAGGCAATAAATCTCTTGTATCGTCTACTAAGGCACATATGTTCCCGCATGTTGTAGCTGCTTTCTGCTTGAGTTCTTTAGTGCGTTCGCGCAAACCTCGAAGTATGATAGGAAGTATAATTGCTAAAGATGGCGCATCCATAGAATTAACAAACGTAGTTTCCATAAGCTTGTCTAAACATTCTTCTGTCTTGTTCTGAGGATTCTGAATGGCTAGTATAATAAGGTCTAACATCCCCAATAGCTCGGCATTTGAGACACTTTCACATATTGGTCTCAAAATATTCAACGCAGTCGCACTAACCTTTGGATGTGTATCAAAAGCACAATCCAGAAGGTCACCAAAAATGTCCGGAATTGATCTCTTAAAGAATCCTGGGAAACGAGCAGATAATTCACCCATAAATATCAGAGAACGCACTTTATTTTGCCAGCTTTTATGCGTCAGACCTTGAACAATAGCAGGGGTGATGAACTTTATGGTATTATTCGACAAGGAAGATAAAATTGAAGCCTGAGCAACACGCGCAGAATCTCTCACTTCAGCAGTTGAATTTGAAAACGCACAAAATACTACTGGTGAAAATTCAAACATAAAAGGCTCGAAAAACCGCCCCGCAATAAGACACAGCTTTGAGTATAAAATAAATCCACACTCAAGTTGAGCTGACTCTGCATTTTTGTTTAATCTTTTTCTAAGTTTTTCTGCCATGCTGAATTGCAGTAAAACGTCCCCCCCTGTGCCTTTCACTATGGCAGAGGTTATAGCTGCTGCACATCGACGTTCCCGTAAACCTATAGTACTATTAAGTGAGTTATCCAGAGAAGCTTCACAAAGATCTGAAAGTGCTTCATGAGAAATACTCCTAGCCAATGTTGCGAGTGATCTGCCCGCAAGAATACAACCTTCATCTCTGAAAATACTCATGATACGAATAACGTGATGGAAAGATGCCTTCTTTTGGGGATCATCTTCGGGAAGGCAGCCTGAGAAATAACAAAATAATGAAACCAAACCAGATTGCATAAGTTCAGTTTCACGATCACAACAATCTTCACTATTTTGTTCAAAATATCTAGAAAATGACGCAAATATATCGTTGCGTTTGGATTCGGATAATCCTTCAGAACTTAGAGAAGTACAGCCAAAGGAAAGTGCTACATTTCGTATCTCTAATGACGAATCTCTCAGATACTTAGAAATGAATTCAGTACCCAGCTTATCACTAAGGATTGCTTCTATAAAATCATTTTGTGAAGAATCGAGGATACTTTTCTTTAGTATAAATATCTCGTCAGCGGAACGAGTATCAACATCTCCATTAGAAGCTTCTGAGATTTCGCTCAAGTTGCTCCAACTTGAAACGCTCGGTAAATTCGTGGAAAGCTTTTGTCCTAACTGCATTTTACTTAGCTGCTTGAGTATTGAAAGCAACCTCGTGATGAAAGCGCACAGCACGTATACCTATTTTAAATTAGGAGATCGATCGATTTTTGCCACGAATCAATAGCTTATTTTATTTCTAAAATTGTGGTGGTTAATATGTAAAGGTTCTTGGTCATTACGCACACACTTTTTGCACGTCTAATTCCTACATGCTACATCCTATCCTAAAGGCGGCCGAGGCCCACCGGCAGTCCTGATCCTTTTTTTTCCCTTTATAAGGCTCTTGTTCGAGGTCAATTTTTAAATCCTAAATCTAAATTATTTAGATTTACCCCCCAGTTTTTAGCTAAAATCGTTGTTCGAGGTCAAAATTTTGCCCCCTAAATCCTAAATATTTAAGATTT
>Ga0115001_10002951_pt1 | contig 12933 bp, 7 predicted proteins | sample ArcticOcean_MG_C_12_FD_89869 | JGI IMG/M metagenome (GOLD analysis project Ga0115001, IMG submission 89869) | Marine microbial communities from western Arctic Ocean - ArcticOcean_MG_CB8_130 | ecosystem: Environmental > Aquatic > Marine > Oceanic | place: Arctic Ocean: Canada Basin | collected... | reverse complement strand
TGCGGACGGCTTGGCAAGAGCGGGTGGGTGTAGGACCCGAACCGCACACCCGCCGCGCCACCCCACCACCGCGTTCGAAACCGTCCAATTTTGCTTACTTCTGCCCCCTCGTGTGAGCAGGGCGGCGACGACAAGAACATCCTCCGCCACATCCCCAACCCGGTCGTCAAGGACTTCGTCAGCTACATGACCAAGGATGAGAACGACGAGGGGCTTGCGCAGTCGCGGCTGGTCGTGAAGTACCAGCCGCAGGACAACAACCGGCGCGTGCTCGTGCCGCTGCCCAAGGTGAACAACTGGGAGCCCGTGAAGAAGCAGCCGCGCTCGCTCGCCATCAAGCCGCCGGGGCAGGGCGGCAAGACCAAGGCGGACACGCCGGCGCGCACGGAATCCGAGAAGGAGAGCCACGCTGCGGAGGCGTCGGCGGTGCCGCCCGCCAAGAAGCAAGCCGTCGGCGCGGCGGGGAAGAAGCCGCCGGCCGTCGGCAAGGCGGCGGGCAAGGCGCCCGTCCGACCGGTGGCGCGCGAGCAGGCGCAGGCGCCTGCGCCGGCAAAGAAGCTACCGGCCGTACAGGTCGCCAAGCCGCCGCAGAAGCAGTCGACGCTTCAGCCAGTGCGAAAGCCGCCGGCGCCGGCGCCGGCGCCGGCGCCGGCGCCGGCGTCGGCAGTCAGGGTTCCGCTGCGCGTGCCACCCAAGAGCGCGACGCCGACGCCGGCGCCGGCGCCGGCGCCGGACGCGGGCGACGAGCACGAGGACGAGGAGGAGCCGCCGGTGCCGGTGCCGGTGGAGTACGGTGTTCCGCGTGACACGACCGTGCAGGCGCAGCCGTCGCAGCTGTACTTGCGCACGCTCAACGGGCAGGAGCAGTGCACGTTTGAGACCCAGCGCATCACACACGTCTACGAGGGCACCAACGAGTCGCGCGGCGACAGCCAGTTCCTCATCCAGAAGATCGTGCTGCCGACGTCGTGTACGGACTACAAGGTGACGGTCGAGTACACGATCCCGCCCAAGCAACCGGGTGGCCGCCGCCGCTACGCGTGAGCGTCACGCGGCGTGCATTTGACGGTGGGGACCCGCGAGGGTGAGGAAGAGGGGTTGGGACGCGGCACATGGGTGACACCGAGCTGCTGTCGCTTCTTCGCCGGCGCCACGGGCCCGGTGATTTGGCGAACGTGGCTGGCGTAGGACTCAAGCAGCCCGAGTGTGAGCAGCGTCAGGTTAAAAGGCTTGGTCTATTGCCTGCTGTAGGATTCATGACGGCGTACGCCGTCTTCCTCGCCACGGGCGTGGCATGCACGCTGCTGCCGCCGCGCGTGCGAAACGTGGCGGCGGGCGAGCCCGTGCCCGCCGACGCCAACTGCTACCGCGTCGTGCGCAAGGCCAACTACGTGACGGTCGAGTACGCCATCGGCGGACCGACGCGGCGCGTGCAGGTGCTGCTGCGGCTCGACAAGGTGGTCGACGACGAGCATAACTCGGTGCGCATCTTCAGCGAGCGCGTCATCGAGAGCAAGAGCGTGCAGTGCGACGCGAACAACGCCTCGTGCTTCGACACGGTGCTCGCGACCGACGGCGAGCCCAACGAGCCGCTCCGGTTGTTTGGGCTGCAATTCGAGTACACCAACCCCACGGTCGAGTACGAGCACGGCGACGTGGCGCGGTACCGGCTGAAGCTTGCGGGCGAGATGTACGCCGCGCGCGGCTACCGTTACTACCTCACCAACACGCACCTCTGCGTCTCGCGCGCCGAGGTTGAGGTGGGCGACACGACCGGCGCGCTGCGCGCGCACGTGACGAGCACGAACCACGTGCAGACCAACGTGACGAACCTCGCGGGCATGGACACAAAGCTCATGGGCCGGTCGGCGGTGTACCAGGCGTACCACGGCGCCGAGTGCATCGGTCAGCTCGACGAGATCGCGGTGCTTCCGTACCACGCGGCGTCGGAGACGCTCTACCTCTCGATCGCCGACCCGACCATCTACGAGACCGAGCCGGACGCGGTGCGCGTGCGGCGCGAGATAGTCGAGCTCGGCTACGCGTGCGCCGGCTCGCTCGCGCGCTACGAGCTCGCATTCAACATGTACGACTTCGACTGCAACAACCCGTACGCGCTGTGCCGGACGGCGCCGTCGCTGCCGTTCCGCCGCGTGTCGACCTACGACGTGCGCGCGCACTACACGCAGGACGGCGACGTCTACTACTGGTTTAAGCACGACGGCACGCTCGACCAGCTGCCGGGGCTCTCCAACTCGGCCGAGGCGGTGTGGCTTGCCGTCGTCAAGCTGTCGATGCTCATCCTTGCGGCGGCGGTGATGTGGGTGCGCTCCGACCGCGTCACGTCGTCGTCGCACTGGCTGTACCGCCACTGCGTGCAGATCGCCAACTGCCGACCCGTGAGCGCAGTCTCAACCGTCGACACGTCGGTCGTAGAGGACGCCGCGCTCGGACTGACCGCGCTCAGCGCGCGCGCCGTCGTGGCGTGGTGGAGGCTCGGCTCGCTCGAGGCGGAGGACATGGCGCGCGTCTGCTTCGTGGAGCTCGTGGCGTCCGGCGTCTCGCTTGTCAGCTGGGTGATCCGCTTCTGGCTCATCGAGCCCAACCTGCCCAACCTGATCGCCGGTGAGTCGGATGGTCGGGGGCCGCTCACGCGGCTCGGTGGCAGCATGGCAATCGTCGACGCGAGCTGCGCCGTGCTGCTCGCGTTCGCGCAGCCTCCGATCCACATGAGCGCCGTGAGCCGGTTTGACGACACGGCGCGCCTGCTGAGTGGGCTGGTCATCTCGCTCGTCACGCTGGAGCGGTGCGTGTTCGCGGTGGCGTGCAACTGCATCATGCTCGAGGCGCACGAGATTGGCCGGCTGCAGTCCTCTCCAGCCTACGTCTTCGTCGTGGCGCTCGCGACGGGCATGTGGATCGCGCAGGCGACCAGCATCGCCGTGGCGCTCGCCGACCTCGTGGCGTCGCCGATGGCGTTCACGATGACGCGCGGCGTCGTCGGAAACGACGTGGTCGTCGGAACGACGCTGTTTCTCGCGCTCGTGTGCGCGTCGCTCCCGCGGTTGATGTACACGGCCGTAAAGCTCACCGAGTTCAGAGCAGATAAGTAAGGTAGGCGTACGATAGGAGAGTCCCGCGGCGCGTCGGTGTAAACCGACGGCGGATGACGCTGCCACTGATTGCCATCCCGCCGCCGCGCAACCGCTCGCTGTTTGTGGCGAGCCTCGAGGCGCGGCGCGCGCTCGCGGAGGTCGAGGCACGCGCCGAGGGCGGCCCGGACATCGAGCTGGTGCGCGCGCGCACGCGCGTCGTCGCGCAGCTGCAGAGCGTCGCCGAGTGTGTGGGCGCCATTGCGCGCACCGGCATGATTCACGTCGACCTTGACGCGGGTGAGGCGCTGCAGACCGCGACGCGGCTGCACGAGGGCGTCTGGTCGGCACAGACCGTCGCCACGCGCATGCCGCCGCGCGCGATGCTCGGCGTGCGATGGGAGCCTGAGGTATGCAACGCGACGATGAACGCGATGGTCGTGATGAGCGTGCTGCGCCGCGACGTGAGCAACGAGCTGCTTGAGTACCGCGAGCTGGCGTCGATGCTCGCGGCCGAGTGGCCCGAGATGGACGAGGCCCTCGCTGCACGCCTGCGCGCGCAGTGGCCCGAGCGCGCCAAACCGCTCTCCAAGCGCGCGCCGGACGATGTGGCGGCCGCTGCGCTCTCGCGCGCCGTCTACCAGGCGGTGCGACGCGTCGGGGCGCCGGCGGCGCTCGAGGCCGACGCGGCGCACGCTCTGGACCACGCGTGCCGCACGCTCCGGTGGCTGGGCGACGACTCGGCCGTGCTAGTGGAAGCGCTAGACGGGGCCGAATAACCGTTGCCCGGTGTACATGGGAGTGGGAGGCTCCGGCAGTCGTTGATCGGTGTTTGTGTGTGTTTGTGTGTGTGTGTGTGGGTGTGCGTGAGGTGCGCGTCGATCTGTCGTCATGATCGCGGCGGTCGGGGCCGATTCGACCTACTTTGAGGGGCTGCAGAGCTACATCGCGGGCGGCCGTGAGCGTCCCACCGCCGTGCCGTCGTTCGACGCGTCGAAGCGGCAGCAAGTCGGCACGCCCACCGGTGCCATACCCACGCCCAACGGCAAGATCCCGACCTCGTCGGCGCGGCCGGGCAAGATGACCAACCAGCGCATCACCTACGCGCGCCTAGTGACCAAGATCCCGAACGACGGCGCTCCCGGCGCGCAGATCAGCCCTCTCGACGTGCACGAGGGCGACATCGTCTTCGTGCACCGCTACGATGGCATGTACTCGGGACACGACGTGAACAAGCCGACGCGCGTCGCGACCATCGCACAGCTCAACGCGGGGCTGCGCGACTACAACTACCCGACGGCGCCGCCGCCGCCCGGTCCGGGCCCGCTCCCGAGCAATGCCGACGTGGGCTACGTCGTCATGCCGGCAACCTCTCGCGGCGTGGTCAACGACCCGAAAGGTCGCGACCCAGAGGAGCTGCGACCACCCGATCCACGTGCTGCGAGTCCGGCGTGGGATGCGTACGACAAGGCCGTTTCCAAGCATGCCGCCGACCGGAAGAAGTACCGCTGGGCCGAGTGCCTCTTCCTCGCCGAGTGGACGCCCGACGGCGTGTGCTGTGGCACGGAGCACACGCACATGGAGGACCCGATGACCGGCGGCGCCGCGTCCAACCCGGGCGAGCTGCTCAACATCGCAATCGGCGGTCCGACGCTCGTGCGCAACGCGGCGGCACACAAGTTTGGCATGCCGCAGCCCGAGCAGCACGTCGACGACGGCCTACGCCTGCTCGACAAGCTCTTCGTCGGCCTCGTGTGCTACGAGCAGCGCGACGCCGACGGCGTGCTCACGCACTACGTGTACCAGTACAAGCCGTTCACGTCGCGCCAGATCGCATGGGCGTCTTGGATGCGCGGAGTTGGCGGGCCGGCGTACGCAAATGACGACTCGCACGCCGTCGGTGGCAACGACGCGCTCGGCCCGTCGATCTACGACTTTGCGCGCATGGTGCAGGTGTGGCGCATCGGCTCGATCGTCGACACGCGCGGCGGCATGCTGCCGTACAAGTGCGTGACCGTCAACGTCGTCGTTGAGGAGTGGCCGCTCGAGCGCGTGGCGTTCGAGTACAACCGCTTCTTCTCGGAGGTGGCGCTCATGCAGGTGGTGGGCAACGTCGACCGCCAGCTGATGATCAACGCGCTGCAGCTGCAGGGCGTCGCGCTCACCCTCCCACTCGCCGACGCCCTCGCCGACGACTGGGAACGGTTTGCCGCTGCCTATCAGGCGCTCGACCTCGACCTGCCGAACATTGTGGCGCAGATCAACGAGTACAAGCGCATCGACAGCGACTACGCGTCGGACATGTCCCTCAGCCTGCTGACGACCATGCCTGGTATTGCACCGCCGCGGCCGCGCGCCTACTACCCGACGGGACAGCCCGCCGAGCCGGTCGTGCCCGGGCAGCACCACGACGGCGTGCGCGTCAACATGGCCGACCCACCGCTCAACCGCTTTGTCGAAGGAATCTACCTGTACGACCATCCGAGCGGCGACCTCGTGCGGTTCAACCAGGACCAGGTGGTGGCGCCGGCGAGACCACTCAATCCAGACGAGCTGGGGATGCCGTCGCTCCCGACGTTTGCCGCGCGCATTCAGGACGCCGACCGCGGTGCAGCGGCCCTTGAACAGCAGTATCGCCTCGCGCGCGTCGCGGCGCTGCGCGAGGTGCTCAACACGCTGCCGGCGGCTCAGCAGGTCGTGGTGCGTCGCGCGTGGCGCATCCACGTCGCATGGTCGAGCGTGCGCGCCGCGCTCAACCTGCACATGGAGCTGCACCCGCCGGGTGGCGGCCTGAGGCCCGGACAGTCGGCGGTGTGGCCCGTCTGACGGACGCGTGAGCGTGGTGGTGGTGGGTCGTGAATGTGCGTGCATGCGTGCAAAGCAGTGTCCTCAGTCACTTGAAAACGAAGGACGACTGGCCCAGACACGCACACCCCTCCCCCTCTCCCTCTCTCCATGCCTCACTCCTGCCCGGCGATCACGACGGCAAAGTCGTCGTCGGCGAGCAGCTTGTGCACGCCCGTCTCGATGGCCTGCGCGAGGCCCTCGTCGTACGGTACAGACTCGCCGCCGATCGCGTCGACGTCGCTCTCGGCGACCTCCACTTCCTCCACGCCCGGGATCACCCACGCGGTCCCCGCCATCGGCACGACCTTGTGGTACAGGTACTCGACTGGCCTCGCCTGATCCGTGCTCGGGTAGAGCAACGGCGTGACGTTGAGCGTTGCCGAGGCCTTCTCGTCGTCGTGCGATCCGAACATCGTCACCGTGTATCGCTTGAACCCCTTGATCGGCGGCTTGTTCGGATCGGGCATCACCTTGACCGCCTGCGCCTCGATTGCGACGCGCTGCACCACCATCGCGTCCTGTTGCAGGTTGGCGCCCGGCGTGCGCAGCGGGTAGAGCACGCCGATGCCCGGCGCAAGACCGGGCGTGATCGCCATGCCACCGCTGCGGCGTTTGGCGGTGTCGTACCGCGTGTAGACGTGCGTCTGCTCGGCGTCGTAGTTGGGTACGCTCTCCGTCGCGGCCTGAGGGACCGCTGGCGACGCACCAGTCGGAGCGAGCTCGGCCTTTTCGCCGCCCGATGGAGGGTAGTTTAGCCCCACCCCGGGCACCGCGCGCATCGTCGTCGCGTCGTCGACCGACGGCAGCACCGCGCTGGCGAGCTTGGCGTCGGGTCCCTCGAGCGACGGCGGCGCCGCCTTGGTGCCCATCGCCGCGCGTCGCTCAATCCCGCGCTGCCGCGCGTTGTGCGCCATCTCGCGCTTGAGCTTGCGATCGCCGTCGCGCGGGCGCCCGGCCGCCAGGTCGGGGTACAGACGCGCGAGCTCTTCGTGGTCGTTGAACATGCCAAAGGCGACGGCGGTCGCGAGCGCCTCGTACAGCGGCGCCGAGAAGAGCGACGGGCCCTGCGTCTCCGGCAGGTCCGCCTTGTGCAGCTTGGTGACCACCACGACCCAGCGCGCCTTGCCGGCGTACGCCGTCTTCTTGACGTAGCCGTTGGCGACCGTGAGCCCCATGTAGTCGAACATCTTGAAATCAAGCACGCAATGGCTCCGCTTGTGCCACACGATCTCGCGGATGGACACGCGCTTGGGCACCGCCGCCGTCGCGGCTAGCTGGCCGAGCTGGCCGTCGTCGCGCCGGATCTGGTCAAAGTACTTGCGGTTGGTCGGGCTGGCCACCTCGAAGAAGTAGAGCTCGGGTTTGACGTTCGCCTTGGTGTACGGGTCGAAGGGGTAGCCGTCGACGCGCGGGATGATCTGCGCCGCCTTCTCGCGCGACGACCACCACCACCCCGTCGACGCGCCCTCGCGCATCGCGCGCGTTGCCGGGTCCGACGCCTCCGACTCGGAGAGGAAGCCGCCCTCAACCGTGGCAGGCGCCGCGGCGGGCGCGTCGGTCCCGTTGAGCGACATGCGTTCAAACGCGCTGGCGCTGGTCGTCCGACCGCGCTCGCTCATGCTTGTCAATCGCACCACACACACACACACGACTGGCCTGCTATCCCCGCACCTCCCGGGCGTCCCACTCACTCACAGTGTCCCGACTGTGCGCTGTTATGCGGCGGGCGGGTCCGCATGCTAGCGGCGAAGTCAGACCGGCGTCTGGCGCGCGACGACGTAGATCGCGCAGAAGGTGAGGAGGAAGGAGCCGACGTCCTCGGACCCCGCGGCGGCCTCGAGGACGGCCTTCTCGCCCGCGGTCGTGTCGGCGGCGATGTCGGGGTCGTCGGCGATCAGGTCGACGGCGCCCTTCCACCAGACGCGGTACTCCTTGAGCGGCGCGTCGGGCGGCATGCGCGCCTTCTCGAACTTCCACGTCGAGCCGGTGATCTCCTGGTAGCCGACGGACTTGATGATGGGCAGCGCGTTGCCGCCCGCGATCGGCTTGCCGTCCTTGTCCTTGAGGTACTCGAGGTCGGGGTCGTGCTCGTACGAGTACTCGCGGCCGGGCCCGCCGGCGAGGTGCTCGCGCACGAACTCCTCGGAGCAGATCGCGCCGATGCGGCCGAGCGTCGGCACCATGTCGATGCCGTGCCCCTGCGGGAACACGCACACGACGCCGGTGTCGCTCGGCTCGCGCGGCGTGATGCCCGCGACCGCGAACCAGTCGCCGTGCATGAGCATGTCGACGCAGAAGTCGTGAGCCTTGGGCGAGACGAGCAGGCCGTGCGTCATCCACAGCTCGCGCATGTTGAACTTGATGCCAAGGCAGGCGTAGTCGCCCGAGTCGAGCGTAGGGTCCTCGCCCTTGGCGATTGACGCCACGGCGGCGGTCTTGGAGCCGATGAAGGTCAGCTTGAGCTTGGCGTTCAGGCAGGCGCCCTGGTACTCGCAGCCCTGCACCTCGGCGACGACGAATGTCTCGGGCAGCGCCTTGCGCTCGAGCGGCTCAAAGAGCGCCGTAAGCCACGAGTGCTGCGGCATGCACGGGTGGCAGCCCTTGACGACGATCGGCGCGCTCATGAGCGGCTTGTCAGGCGTCACGGACATCGCGGGCTGGAAGAAGAAGGAGCCCATTGCGAGGTCTGCCGGGTTGGTCTTCTTGATCCGGTCGGCGTGCTTGTCGAGCACGACGGCGTTGGGATCGCCGTCGCCGTGCTCGGCGCGCAGTGCCATCGCGCGGCTGTCGCACGCGGCCGCCGTGCCGTCGCGCGCCTTGGCCCACTGGCTGCGGAAGTACACGGCCTGCTCCTCGTAGCCCGCCGGGTAGGTGAGGCCAAAGAAGCCGCGCATCGTCATCGAGAGCCGCACCGCGGCTGCGGCGCACGCCTTGGGCTGCTCAAAGTGCGCGATGATGTCGGAGACGACGCGCGACGGCACGACGCCGTCGCGCAGCGGCGTGATGCCGTTGGCGTTGAGCCAGAGCTGCTGGCAGTCGTCGGAGAGCTTGGCCACGACGCCCGTCACCGAGACCGGCATGCCCTTGACAACGAGGTCCATGCCGCTCTTGGTCTCGTTCTTGTCGGAGGTGGTGTAGAAGGAGGCGCGCGGCATGTGGCCGAGCCAGAGGGTCTTGTGGTGCTCGTTGCCCTGCAGGTTGAGCTGGCGCGGCGCGGCCGCCTTCTTCGCCGCCGGACCGCCGCTGATCGGACGGGTAGGGTCGTCGTCGACGGCGCCGTCTGGGCCCGCCGCCGCGCCCTTGGGCACCTGCGTGCCGAGCAGGAAGTCGATGCCCTCGACGCTCGAGCGCAGGATGTCGCACGCGTCGTTGTGCCGCACGGCCGTGATCGCGATGGTCACGTTGATCTTGGGCACGGACTGGCCCGGGTTGCGGCCCGCGACCGTGACCATCTGCGTGCCGAGCACGATGCCCTCCACGGTGACCGTCGGCTTGGCGCCGCCGCCCGTCTTGATGGTGCGCGTCTCCTTCTTGCCCCGCTTGTACTTGGAGTTGAACACGAGCTTGGCGCGCTCGGTGGCGGCCGCGTCGTCAGCGTCGACGCCGTTGCCGCCGGCCGGGAGGCCGGCGGCAACGCCGGCAGACTCCTCGGGCTCGGGCTCAAGCTCCTCGTCCTCGAGACCAAGGCCGTCGGGCAGCGAGCTCTTGGGTGCGGACGACGGGCTGGCCGCCGGCGTGGGCGCCTTGCGCTTGAGCGCGCCCGGCGTGGCGACGGCTTTGGTCGGCGCCTTGGCAACGGACTTCTTGGCGACGGTCGACATGCTGGCTGTATGAGGGGTAGTGGAGGACGCGATCCAGGCGGCGATTGGGCGAAAGCAGTCGAGACGACTCTCGCACGCTCCCCTGTCTGGAGTTGACATGAGCGCGCCGCCCGTGTAGATAGCGCTGGGCGACGCCGCTCGACGTCCGCACGTCCGCGGAAGCGCGCGGTTTGCACGCTCGCGACAGCGCTCCGTCACATGGGCGCGGCGCCGTCGCCGGTGGACTCTACGCACGACGCGGAGCTGCTTACGGGTAATTAATGGGTATGTATCGCTCACACGTCGCACGCATCGTGCCCCTACCGCGGCGCGGCCGCGACGCCGGCGCGGAGCGCGTCGTCGACCACATTTGTCATGGCGTCCAGTCCCTCGAAGCGTGCCTGCAGCAGCCTCTCCATCCGTTCGTCCAGCAGGCTGCCGTCGAACACGAATGCGTTACACGTCGACCACTGAGGAACCGCGGCCAGAACGAGGTTGTTGCGCCGCTCGAACGCCGAGGCGGTGCGGCGCACGAGCGCTTTGAACGGACCGTCGGCCCACGCGCGCGCGTACACCTCGATGCCCGACCCGCGCGCGTGGTAGGGGGAGATGCCGGCCGAGCGCTTCTTGTTGGTGATGAGCACGTACATGGCCGTCATCATCGCCACCGTCTTGGCGAGCATGGCCCGCTTGGGCTCCGAGACGCCCGCCGGCGAGTAGACGTCCTGACCGGCGGCGTACTGCGTCTCGCCCGGCGCCCCAAATAGCCCCAGAACGCTGTCGCTCTTGCTCGAGTTCTGCGAGAGCGTGCACAGCGCCAGGTTGGCTGGGTTCTGCGCCGCGTCGCCGTGCTCGATGACCAAGCCGGCGCCCATGCTCAGCGCGCGAGTCGCGACGACGTGGTCGGGCGGCGTGGCCGTCGGCCCGGGCCGCTGTGGCCAGCTCGGTCCGTAGGCGGACGCGAGCCGCTCGTTGGCCGGTTTCCCGATAACGACGTCGTGGGTGTGGATGTCGCGAAGCAGCTTCAGCCAGCCGCTCGCGACGGCGGAGCGGCTCGGCTGGCTCAGCACGTCGCGCACGCGCGGCAGGCGCAGCCGCGGGAAGCTGATCTGCTCCGCGGCGCCTCGACGGCCGGCCGCCCACGCCTCCACGAGCGCGGCGGCCCGGTAGCTCAGCGCGAGCGCCACCTGCTCCGGGATCGCGGCGGCGTTGCCGCCCGCGTGTTGCAGCGCCTCGACGGCCTCGAGCTGCGCCGCGAGCCGCGCGAGCGCCGGTGCGTCCGCCAAGCGCGTTGCCTCCCACCGCTTCTCGGCGTCGGCGCGCATCTCGGTCTCGCGGGCGGCGCGCCACGCCGCCAGCGCCGCCTCCTCGTCGTCGTCGTCGTCGGCCTCCTCGCCATCGCCCTCGCGCCGTTGCTGATCGCGCTCGCGCCGTTGCTGATCGCGCTCGCGCCGAAACGTCGCGTCGAGCGCTTTGGCGTCGATCTCGTACAGGTCCTTCCCCAGCTGCACCAGCTCCGGTTCGGTCGGAGCGGCGGTCGGCGACGTGGGCGGCACGCGGCACCTCAGCGCAAATATCCGGCTCACCGTGTACTCCCACAGCGCGTCGAGGTGGTCGCCCCCGTGCTGCGAGACGGCGCGGCGCAGCGACAGCAGCGGCCGGCCGCGCGACGTGGACCACTTGAGCGCCGACTGGCCGCCGCCGCCGCCGCCGCCGCCACCGCCGCCGCCGCCGCCCGCCTGACTCTCTTCGCCCATTCCCGCGTCGACCCCCTCGTCTTCCTCGCTCTCGGGCTCGCTGGCGTCGTCTTCGCGCAGCTGCTTCTCAAAGGCGTCGGCGAGCGCCGGCTTGACGAACTGAGATTTCAGCAGCCACGGCTCGCCGCGCGCCTCGGCGTACCTGACGGGCACCTGCGGCTCGACGGTCCAGCTCACGCGGTACTGCCGCCGGCCCGTTGTCCCGCGCGCCAGCAGCACGGCCACGACAAAGCCGTTGCCGCTCGGATCGTCGCCCTTCTCGCCCGTGTAAGCGTCGAGGATCTTGAGCAGCCGCGGATCGTCACGCATTCCCTTCTCGGTCAGCCAGGTGTGCTTGCCAGGCGGTTCAAAGAGGAGGAAATAGTGCAGCCGTGCGCCCAGTAGCAAGGTGGTCGCGCGGCCCACGACGCGCGGCCCACGTGGCTGCTCGCCCGCTTCGCCGCCTGGGCCGGCCGCCACTTCAGGGGCCACGTCGCGCGCCAGAATCTCGGCCATCGCGCTCATTATGCGCCGTGCCGCCTGGCTCACCGTCGAGAAGCCATTCGCCTGCTTGCGCAGCGTCTTCGCGCGCTTGTGCAGCGACGCGGGCACCGGGTCCGCCACCGGCACCTCGCGCAGCAGCGCCACCGCATCATTGCGGAGCGCGCGCAGCCGCGTCGAACTCTTTTCATTGCCCTGCGACATCGGCTCCCGCTCGATCTGCGTGGCCGGCCCTTCCCCGCCGCTCGCGCCCGCGCCGTCTGCCTCCCGCATCTCCGTGTCCTTCTCGTCGTCGTCGATTTCGCTCACATACATGTCCTCAAGATCGTCGGCCAGCAGCGCAGTGCTGCCGTTGCCACCGGACGGCGGCAGCTCCTCCTCGTCCTCCTCCATGGGCATGCCTTCGCCGCCGTCGTCGTCGCCGTCGAAACCAGGTATGGAAAGGGACTCCGACCAACCGCCGTCCATGCCGGCCGCGTCGCCGTCCTCCTCCTCCTCGCCCTCGGCCGCGTCGCCCTCCTCCGTCTCGTCGTCGTCGGAGTCGACGACCTCGATGAACTGCGCCTTCGGATCGCGCAAGAGCACGAAGCGCGGCGCCTGCGGCGGCGGCTCTTCGAGCTGGCGCTTCTCACCCGCGCCCATGCCCGTTGCACAGGCGCGACGGAACTGGTGGCGCAGCTGCGCCTCGCTGAAGCGGAGCAGCGCGTCAACGCGCGAGGCACGCGGAGCGTGCCGGCGCGGTGGATCGGCGCGACGGAGGGACATGGCGAACGCGCGTGGCTCCTTTCAGCGCGCGGAGTCCCAGGCTTATCATGACCATACCGCACCTACCAGACGTTCCCTGCTCACACGAGGGGGCAGAAGTAAGCAAAATTGGACGGTTTCGAACGCGGTGGTGGGGTGGCGCGGCGGGTGTGCGGTTCGGGTCCTACACCCACCCGCTCTTGCCAAGCCGTC
>Ga0115001_10002948_pt1 | contig 12936 bp, 10 predicted proteins | sample ArcticOcean_MG_C_12_FD_89869 | JGI IMG/M metagenome (GOLD analysis project Ga0115001, IMG submission 89869) | Marine microbial communities from western Arctic Ocean - ArcticOcean_MG_CB8_130 | ecosystem: Environmental > Aquatic > Marine > Oceanic | place: Arctic Ocean: Canada Basin | collected... | reverse complement strand
TTAGACCCATTTGATGCTACTTCAGTTGATTGTAACTTGATAGCGTCGGCTGATAACAACCATTGTATGGTTGGTGTTGTTAATTTAGATCCAATTTACCAACTAAATGAAAGAGATGAAAACTTTTTATTAGCCCGTAACCTGCTCGAAAAATCTGGACTATTGATTCAGGATGTTACTCTACCAGATCTCGATCTCTACACTCGAATGCAACAGGTCATCGTTAAAAGTGAAGGGGCAGCTATGCATCGAAAAGCCTTGCTTAATAATGAATCAGCTATGTCTTTTGCAGTTCGCAGCGTCATCTCAGGCGGTCTTGAAATCGATGCTGTTGACTATATTAAAGCGCTTTCAATTCGTAGTTCAGTGTTAAATCATTTAACCGAAAAGATTATGTCCAACATTGATATCTTAATGCTGCCTGTTTCCATACCAACTGCACCTGAATTTAAACCACCTGAAACAATGCAGTCTGCAGAAATTGACAGTGATTTTTCAACAATGGCCACTATGACTCGTTTTGCCAACTATCTTGGATTACCGGCTATATCGATTCCAACTGGTATAAGCGTCAATGGACTGCCAACGGCACTACAATTGGTAGGGAAGCCATACGAGGAGAGCAAACTACTCGCTATCGCAGCACAGTATGAAGTTCTTAGAGGGACGTTCATCAATCCTGTATTAGGGACATAACTCTCAATTAACGTGATTTAACTCACCGAATTTCGATGAATGGAGTTTTCTAAAAAGAGTTTGGCAGTTTGTGCCGCATTCAATCGACATTCATGCATCGAATGATCCGAATAAAAGGCGTTGTGAGGCGTTATCAGTAGACGTCCTGTCAACCAATCAGCATGCTCTCGCCAGGCGCGAATTAGACTGTGATTATTGGGTGGTTCTACAGGTAAAACATCGAGTCCAACTGCCGACAACTGCCCAGATCTCAGGTTTGATTCAATCACATCGAGGTCTGAAACCAGTGGTCCTCTAGCAGTATTAATAAATATTAAGCCTGGTTTAACTTGTGCTAAAAATTCATTGTTGATCATGCCACGAGTTTCATCCGTTAAAGGACAGTGCATTGAGAGTGCGTCGATCTGATCAGATAGCTCTGATAATGATTCAGCTCGTTCAATACCAATTGCTCGAAACATACCGTTGCTAATATAAGGGTCATATCCAATAACCCGATAACCAAAAGCCTTTAACCTTAAGCTCATACTAGTACCGATTCTGCCAAGACCAACAATACCCAATGTCATATTTTTCGAGTGCTTAACTGGAGCAAGATGGTTTTCCTGCCAAGTAACGTCATAATTTCGGGACCTGTTGTCGTGCTCAACTATACGGCGTTGTAAAGCCAAAAGTAATGCCATTGCAGTATCAGCAACGTCTTCAGGACCATACTCAGGATTATTGGAAAAAGCGATATTATTTTCAGATAAAATATTCAATGAAATCTTGTCGTATCCAACGCCGTAACGAACCAGAATTTTACACTTTTTCAAATGTTTAATTGTTTGAATGCCAATGGAGGGCGTCCAAACTAGAAAGGCATCTAACTTCTCCAAGTCAGATTTATCAAACTGATTTTCATCACGTGTATCGAAATAAATAATGTCCGCCTTATTAAAAAATGCCTGCTGCTCTGCGTCAAACGGGGGCCTGATAAGATGGGTAACACCAACTGTCCATTTTTTATTTTGCATAATCGTAAGTCCAATAAAGTATGGTAGTAAGATAAATTCTGCTTGTTCAAAAATACAATCTGATTTAAGTTTAGCCTGAGATGTCTAAAACTACTACAGAGATATTAATTATTGGTGCTGGACTTTCTGGTGCTGTTACCGCGTTGCAATTGGCCCGATCCAATATTAAAGTTACCTGCCTTGAACAAGGGCAATGGAATAATCGTGAAGACTACCCAGGCGATAAACCAGACTTTGAACTTCTGTCAATGGGCCCCTGGCATGCCAATCCAAATGTAAGGAAATCACCAGCTGACTATCCAATCCTCGATGACACCAGCGATATAAAGCCCATGTTGTATAACGGTGTGGGGGGTAGCACTATACTTTATAGCGCCCATTGGATGCGATTTCTACCTAGCGATTTTAACGTCCATAGCCTCGACGGTGTAGGCAAAAATTGGCCAATAAATTATCATGATTTAGCGCCCCATTATAATCAAAATGACATTGACTTCGGCGTTTCAGGAATTGCTGGTGACCCTGCATACCCCGATTTTCCTGAGTATCCAATGCCACCTTTACCGATACAACCTTGGGGTGAACGGGTTGCTAACGCACACCATAAAATGGGTTGGCATTGGTGGCCTGGTTCCAATGCAATTGCTTCTTTACCCTATAAAGGACGTCGCCCCTGCGTACAACGTTCTACTTGTCGAGCAGGCTGCAACGAGGGTGCCAAAGGATCAGTCGATCAAACTCACTGGCCTGAGGCCATTGCATGTGGTGCAATACTTAAAACGGGCGCTCGTGTTTCGCGTATATTATTGGATCAACACGGACTTGCCTGTGGAGCATTATTTAAAGATGCATCTGGCAATACTCACCAGATAGAATCTGAAATTGTCATTCTTGCTAGCCATGCCATAGGATCAGCACAACTTTTGTTAAAATCAACCTCCCCAAAATTTCCTAATGGCCTCGCAAATCATTCAGACCAAGTGGGTCGAAATTTGATGATGCACCCTCTTTCTAGAGTCATTGGGTTCTTTGACGAACCTATGATGAGTTGGCAAGGTCATTGGGGCCAAAGCATCTATTCACTCGAGTTTGCCGAGACGCGTCCAGAGCATGATTTTGTTCGAGGTGCAAAGTGGAACTTATCACCATCAGGAGGCCCATTGTCAGCAGCACTTTATCCCATTGACGAATCCAGATGCTGGGGCAAACCCCTTCATCAACGCATTGACAACTGGTTGGGACGCTCAGCAGTATGGGGCATTACTGCTGAAGATTTGCCCAACAGACAGAATCGACTCGTATTAGACCCCAACTTTATTGACTCTAACGGTGATCCGACTGTTCGACTAATTTATAAAGTTTCTGAGAATAGTAAAAGTATACTTAAGTTTATGACCGCAAAAGCAGTTCAATCATTTGGTGAAGCGGGTGCTCACCAGACTAGCGCATCCAGCTTAGTGACTGACAATGGTTGGCATGCACTTGGAACCTGTCGAATGGGAATAGATGCCGATCAGTCTGTTGTGAACCCTTGGCTACAAAGTCACGATGTTAAAAACTTATATATTGTGGACGGGAGTGTTTTTGTTACATCATCTTCAGTTAACCCAGCCGCAACTATTGCGGCCCTTGCTCGTCGAACAGCTGAATATATAATAAAGTCACGATCTACAATAAAACGGGCAAAAATATGACTTTAGCCCTGAGTGATAAACAAAGAAACTCATTTGCCGAAATTTCAAATGTCGTTTATCCCGGTGGCTACAATCACCCCCCATCGAGTGGCTTAGATATTAAAAATGCCCCATTGGATCACGTTCTTCGAGCAAGGAATGAACTGGTAGTTCCTTTAATCAAAATACTCAATCAATATGTAACAGAACCGAATATATTTTTGTCCCAACTAGAAGATCATGATTTTAAACTGATCATGATCATTATCAGCGCTAGCTACCTGAGTATTCCACAGGTCAAAGAATCTCTTGAATACAACGGACAACAAGCAATGTCGTTAGGCCGTTCAGGTTTTGGCGCAGAAGAGCTGGTTTTTGAGTTAATGCAACAACCAAAAAGATACCGCGATGTTTAGCGCGATATCAATTGTCATTAACCATCAACAAATCAAACGACTCTAGTACAACTGGAAGATCATCGGACCAATCGTTGCCCCAGTCAGCCAATTGCAATTTGAAGTACTCTTCATGAATGCGTTTCCAATATTCTAGGCTCCCGTCACCTTCTCCTTCACGTGCAGCAAACGCTGCATCAACGTCTTTAAATGGTCTAACTTCAACATTAACTAAATGCAGTACGCAGGCTGGAGAAAAGTCTTCCCACAAGATAATCCAATAATCCCCAGTTTTTCTTCGAGCGACTTGGTTTAATTCAAAATCCAGCGCAAGATGTGCGGTGGCTCGTTTAGTTTCCGCAATTGCAAGTTCAGTGACGTGATTACCATATTCAGCGTATCTTGGATCACCAAATGTTTTGGTATGATAATTATCGTTTGATATACCATGTATTTCGCAGACTTTGGACCAAAACGCTTCAACCTCAGGTGTTCTATCGCCAATCATTTTTCTCTCCAATTATTATTAGTGAATTTTATGCCTAAACCAATTAAAGTTCGTGAATATATTAATAACACTCGCTTATAGTTAATTGATTACTATATTTATCATTAGGGAAGATATTATGCAAAAAAATTATGATTATTATATTTCCAATTTTTATCAAGCCAATTTTTATCAAGCCAATTTTATGTGTTTAGGCATAATGGGTGAAATTGACTAAACTTGATCGTGTTTCCATGGTATCCCCACTTAAAAAGGTCGATAGATTCTTAGTTGGATTAAAAATATATTCAACACTCACATCAGATTAAGAGTTGACCATCAATTCCTTATGACGGCAAAAGCAAAGTTTTAATAGTTTTAATAGTTTTAATTTTAGTAAAACAACTAAAAGCTTAACACCGATATTTTTTCAAAAAACCATTAGAAAAATCTCTAAACATTTACATTAATCGTTCAATCTAATTTAAATAAATCGTTAGGGTGAAGCCTTCGGGACACATTCCTAACTATGTGAAGTGAAGTACATTGCGAAAGCAGAAATGGATCCAACAATTTAGACAGCCTCTTTAAGTGTGTTCTGTGCTTAAAACCTACGCAGCCATAGGCAATGCCTCTATTTAAAATAAGCCTAGTCAGGCTTTTCTCTAATGTTTGGTGCTTTCACTCTGCATTATAAAACCAATATATTTTGGGATTTTCGAGTCCAAAAAAACGAGGATCTTGAATAAGACATCATATTTATCAACTATTGATGTGTCAGAATAGGGCAAAAACGAACGAATAAAACAGTATTCTAAAGAAAATAAAAAAGCAGCAGTCACGCTGATTCAGGACCAAGTTTACACGATACCAGAGGCTGTTAAATCATTGAGTATAGCCAGCAATGTATTGTATTGCTGGAAGGATAAAATAGCATCAGATCTCGAGGGTATAACGTTATCCACTGAAGAACGAGAAGAACTGACTCTTAGCTGAGTGCTGCCCTATTGGTAGACGAAGTTCTGACGCATGAACCGATTTGCCAATGGATTTTGAGTTGTCTTTTTCAACTGAGATTCCCATTCCCAAGTCGCCCAGAACTAATGGAAAAAGAGTCTATTAACGTGCACTGTACTCTTGCATACCAACTCAACAAAAAGGCAGGGAGGGCTCAAAATACCTTTCTGCAAGGAGCGAAGAATTTCAAAGGTATAGCGATAGAAACTAAGAACAGATATTTAATTGATTAAACGGGATGACTATGTACAGGCTCACAAAGCCGCCATAATATTCGTTATCTAATACTAACGCACAAAGTTTGAATTTTCATTTATATGATCGACATTACAGGAAAAAAAATAATCGTTGTAGGTGACGTCATGCTGGATCGCTACTGGCATGGTGATACCAACCGTATCTCACCAGAGGCACCTGTGCCTGTTGTACACATTGAAGACAGCGAAGTGCGGCCTACGTCGCCATAAATCTCGCCATTTAAGGCGTTGATGTGAGCTTTTTTGGTCTGGTTGGGAAAGATGAAGCTGCCATCGAACTGGCCAAAATCATGTGCACATTTTCCGTCGATGCTCAATTGGTTGCGAAAGCCGAGCTCAATACAATTATCAAGCTGCGAATCCCCAGCTGACATCAGCAATTGATTCGGTTGGATCAGGAAAAGGATTTTTCACTGGTTGATTGCTCGGGTCTATTAGCGAATATTTTGTTATCACTCGATCAGACCGAACTGGTGATTCTCTCTGATTAAAATAAAGGCGCATTAGCACAAATTTGCCCACCAATTATTGAGCGCTGTCGGCAACTCAAAATTCCTGTAGTGATCGATCCGAAGGGTAATCATCGGGAACGATACCAAAATGCGACCTTGCTGACTCATAACATGTCCGAGTTTCAACAAATGGTTGGCATCTGTAAAACAGAAGCTGACATCGAAACACGCAGGCGTAAGCTCATTGATGAAATGAAGCTGGATGCGCTGTTAATTATGCGTAGTGAAAAAGGTATGACCTTGATCGAGGCTGAGCGTGTTATTAATATTCCGTCACGATGTCTCGACGTATTTGATGTCACGGGTGCTGGCGATACCGTGATCGCTGTTTTTGCCGCGGCCTGCGCTGCCAGTCAACGCCATCATGCTGCGGCATTGCTTGCCAATCAGGCCGCCGGTATTGTCGTTGGTAAACTCGGTACGGCGACCGTCAGCCTCGACGACCAAGAAAAAGGTGGGGTTAATTCTATTTTTGGGCGAAAAATTATTAGTGAAACAGATTTGCTGTCAGTGCTTAAATCGTTACGCGGTTCGAATCAGGTCGTCATGAGCAACGGCTGTTTTGATATCCTGCAACCCGGCCATGTTGCTAATCTCGAACAATGCAAGGCGCTCGGTGATATTCTCATAATTGCGATCAATAATGATGCTTCGGTTCAGCGTTTGAAGGGTATGCAAAGGCCGATCAATCCGCTCAACCAACGCATGCAGGTGCTCGGCCGGATTATCTAGCGTCGATTATCTGGTGGCGTTTAGCGAAGACACGCCTGAACGGATCAGGGGTGAAATTCTGCCTGATATTCTCGCTAAAGGTGCTGACTATCGGATTGAAGAAATCGCTGGTGCAGATGCTGTGTTGAAAAATGGTGGTCGAATTGAGACGATCGATTTGCTCGAGGGTTATTCCAGCACAAATATTATTGTAAGGATTCGTCAGCTACCCGACTAAAACGTCAATACTTTTTTTACGTCATAAACCCTAATCAAGAACGTCACCTGCGCATCACTCACACGCTCACTCAAAAAGCCTGATTAATCGTTTTTTGATTAAAAGTTTTTAAGGCATCTTCGTATCGATCCACTAATACAGCCTTATTTTTATAGAGTCCGGTTCGTGCTGAATTGCTTCTCGTGTAAAGCCTGATCAACAGTTAATCGACTATCTTAGCCATATGGGCCGGACGGGTATCGGGGGCGATGATAAATTGGTTTTTTTACATAGCCGGAAGTTGTCCAAATGAAGCTTTGTCGATCAAGTGAATAACCTTTGATTTACTTTTTTCAACAATGCGGTCATCGAAGTCAATTTCCACAAAAGATTGTGCACTTCCACACGCTTTTGCTTGATAAGGTTTGAGCAAAAAAAATAAGGTGAAGCAATATTTTAACGGATAAATTTTCCATCTCAGGGAGAAGCACTGGCTACCCTCACCTCGTGATGTCTCACCTAAAATTAGTACATCATCACAAATCAGCTTATTCGGCTAGCATCAGGACACTAAATAATTTTATTGGCTGCAACCAAAAGATGGCAGTAGGACAGTTTTTGGTTTTTTAAATTACTAAATCTATTATGATGTATTATGTGTTAAAAATATGTGGGGTTATCCAGGATTTTGTTGGATATCTAAGTAAATAAGAGATTATTAGAAGATCTTTCTCTGCTTGTAATATGAAAATATGGCTTTTATACACGCTAGCCTTAACTAGGTTGATCACATATTTATATCAAAGCGGATTTAAATCTGACAAGACCGGTTCTCTCCTATAAGGCGAGAACATGGGTGAGGACAAGTTCATGAACTTAAATATAGCTCATAAGATCTTCGGCATTGCGCTGGTAGTTTTAATGCTGATGCTCGCCGTTGCCGCCTATTCCGTGCACCTCGCAGCAAACATTTCAGACGAACTCGACGCTGTCGCCAACAAGCACCTACCCGTTAGCGAGGCAGCGACCCGGGTCAATCTGCATGTCGTTGAGCAGGCCGTTGTACTCCAGAAATTGTTCGTGCTGATAGAAGCACAGGCAAGCGAAAAAAAGTTGGCGACTGTCCGAGCAAAATATGAAGCCATGCGCCTGCGGATCACCAAAGAGTTCGAGAGTATCCGCCGCCAGCTTAAAGACGAGGAGTCGGCACCCCAAGCGCGCCCTACTATCATCCGATTGGAGCGCGCATTGAAGGATATTAAGAACGAATACAAGGCCTTCGAAGCACGGGCAGAAGACCTGATTACCCTTCGAAATTCAGTAGATTTGGTAAAATTCAACTCGCTTCTGCCCGCTCTGGACGCGCGCCAAGAGTCGTTTAATGACGAAATCGCAGTGCTTCGTCGTCATATCTCGGATTTAACCGTTGCAGCTGTTTTCAGGGCCGACCGCGACGAAAAGAGATTGCTCTTCTCTGTTGTTGCGCTCACCGCTTTGGCGACCTTGCTCAGCATCACCTTCGCATTTATCGTCACCCGTATACTGGTCCGTACCATTCGCAACCTGGTGACTGGTACCGAGGCTGTAGAAAATGGCGACCTCGATACTGAGGTCCCGATAATTTCCAATGATGAGATTGGAAGACTGACCGGCGCCTTCAACCACATGGTTGGTGAATTACGTCTGAAGGAGCGAATCAGAGACACTTTTGGGAAGTATATGGATCCAAGGATCGTTTCCAACCTATTGGATCATCCCGAGTTCGCCGAACCCGGTGGTGAGCGCCGTGAAATGACGGTGATGTTTATTGATCTGAAAGACTTCACGGCTATCTCTGAAGCCCTCTCGCCAGATGATCTCGTCAAGTTGATTAACTGTTTTTTCAGCCACATGGCAGACGCCATCGCAGAAAACAAGGGCGTTGTTGACAAGTTTATGGGGGACGCGGTTATGGCATACTGGGGGCCTCCATTTAGCGGTTCGGACGAACACGCATTGCTGGCCTGCCGCGCCGCAGCGCAAGCGCTCGATCATTTTGAAAAATTTCGAGACGATGTCGGCAGCGAACTCGGTGCGTATGCTGCAGGAATCCAAATCGACCTCAGAATCGGTGTTTCAACTGGCGAGATGATTGTTGGTACGGTAGGCTCAAAAACTTCTAAGAACTTCACCATAATGGGCGACCCTGTGAATTTGGGCTCTCGACTAGAAGGTGCGAATAAAGCATACGGGACACGAACCTTGATTTCGGAACGGACCCGCATCCTCGCAGGTGACGATATCACCGTTCGCGAGCTCGATCTTATTCGAGTTAAAGGTAAGCAAGTTCCAACACGGGTTTATGAATTGTTGAAGTCGAAGGACAATGCATCTATCGCCAAATATTTTCACACCGGCCTGGCGGCCTATCGAAATCAGGACTGGGGCAACGCAGAGATAGCCTTTAAAGCATGCTTGGAAATCGACGCCTCCGATCCACCCGCTGCAGTATATTTGGACCGCGTCGCAAAACTTCGTGCTCACAGTATGCCTATAGATTGGGATGGTGTTTGGAATTTCGATACGAAATAACGTCCCACCAGGGGAGGCTTATCAGTTTGCAATACCTTTTCACTAAAGGTCGAATGGCTCAAGCTAATGTCAGGCGATGAAGGCTATCTAATACGCGTTACCGTAAAGGCATTAATGTGCTATGTGTGTTTGTTTTGAATCAACTGACGACGATTGATGGAGTTTAAGACATCCGCTCGTTGATTGAACTCAATCAAGTGAAATACGAGACAGCTAGGCCGATTTGATCAGGAGTCATCAACAGCACTATAGTCCAGGCTATTGATGACTGTCTAACCACAAAAAGCAAAATGATGCGGTTTTTAAATGTCTTACAATTGCCGAAGTTCTGGAAGTTCTAGGGACACAATATTTAATTAACCATTCGTTCTGAATGGCTCTTAAGTGGCGTAACTGCCTGATGGACTCGTAATTTGAGTATCTGCTTAAGAGTATTTATTTGGACTGGATGGGTAATTTTTTCGAACTGAGCGATTCTCATGAAAAACCAGCTAAACCAGTCATTCAAAAATCTATCGCGAAGGCGCCCAAAATCGTAGCTATTTATAAGCTTTAAGTTGATAAAGAAAAATGGAAAAGTAGTCATTCAGTCATCGATATGATGACAGATGTTAGGATTTGCAAATAGAAGGCATTATGAGAACGTAGTGACTGTCGCCATGGAATGGAAGCAGATAGGTTCAGAATATCAATGCTCAAAGAAAACGAGCGCCTAAGCCTATGAAACAAAAAACTTTTTCCCGATCAGTATTACCAGGCCAAACCAACACCAAAAAACTGCACAGGCTGCCCGTATTTGGCCCACCAGCACATTTAATATCAGATCAAAAAAGAGATAGAACTTGGATTTTTTCTCAGTACTCTGACAATGGATTAATGGTAATTTATCTTGTATGGGCAGGTGAATCATAACTTTCATAATCGAGTTCGATTTCCGGCTATGACACAGGCTTTTGGGGGTTTCGATCAGCAATAATGACACTGAATACTGATAGATGGGCTAACTTCATTAGCGCATTCATTTCGACATTGGTTGCGTTTCCCAATTAACACCTGCCTCAATAAAGCCCTCCAATCAAAGCCGACGGCCCTGTTATATTATAACCACCTTTAGAAGCTTTAAATATTATTCTCAGTCTGCAGATAACTTTATCTATTTAAGCGTTTCTATCAATAAATTATGTGGAATCGATAAAAGGGTTGTTAGGCTTCTATAGTACCTTAGATTCATACATAACCCAGTTTTCATGCTTAGGTCTAGTGGCACAATCAAGTTCACCATAGTCTTGTTTAGACAAAAGGTATCGGCATGACCCATAAGCGTCAAGTAGCTCGCCATATTTTCCCAGCTTTATGGATAAACGCTATGCCAGTTCGATTTAATCAATAGGTCGACTGATGTTATTCCTTTATAAGGACTCTGTATATCGGCGCCCTAATTATTGACTTCATAAATTAAGTCTTTCCAGCCATCGGTAACACATAACCCGAGTGAATGCTGGCATGGTAACCCGGTTTTCTGAGTTCGTTTGAACTGTTCTGTAACCATCACCCACCAGAAATGATGATCTATGCTAGGGCGCAAAAACTAACTAGAAATATTCGAGTATAGGCTTCAAAGATTTCTTGTTTACTTACCTTTAATGGTATCAAGTAGCCAAATAATTTTATAGACTTGAACTATTAATTATGACTTCACATTTTTGAGAAAGCGAGTAGACACAAATATTCAAGTCCAAGCTGAGCAGCGATCAACGCGGTAATTTCACTATGATCATAATCAGGTGCAACTTCAACTATATCCATCCCGATAAAGTTTATACCTTTCATTTTTCGGAAAATTTCAAGTACTTGATTAGAGGTTAATCCACCAGGCACAGGAGTACCTGTACCTGGTGCGAATGCAGGATCAAGAGCGTCTATATCAAACGTCAGATAGGTCTTATGGTCAGCAACAACTTGCTTTATCTGGGCGACGGTAGATTCAATACCGATTCGATGAACTGTCGAAGAATCTAAGACGGTAAACTTATCCTTTTCACTATCATAATGCGTTCGAATTCCAATTTGAACTGATCTAGTCGGATCGACAATTCCTTCTTCTACAGCACGATAGAACATACAACCATGATCATAGGGATTATTGTTTCTTTCTGTATCAGTATGAGCATCAAAATGTACTAACGATAAAGGGCCATGTTTCTTAGCAATTTCACGTAAAATAGGGAGAGACACGAAATGATCACCACCAAGACATAGAGTTTGTGATCCTTGGTTTAGAATATCAGCAACACAAGCTTGAGTTTGTTCAACCATTTCACCTGCATTTCCGTATCGATATATTACATCTCCATAATCAACCACATTAATATGATTAAATGGATTGAAACCCCAGGGGTATTGTTTGTCCCAACTCGAAACATCACGACTTGCTTGCCGTATTGCCCTTGGCCCAAATCTTGTTCCTGGACGATTACAAACTGCAAGATCGAATGGTACTCCAAGAACCGCAATATCAATATTTTCGAGCTTTCTGCTATACGGTCTTCTTAAGAAGGTACTGGCACCAAAGAACGGTGCTTCTGCTGTAGTATCACCAATATTTGAATGTCCAAAGATCGAATCGGAAGAGTTAATTTTAGTACCAGTCATTTAAGTGTCCCTAGGTAAGTTCTAATTGGTTCCAAGTTAATGAGGTTATCCTATTTTTAAATCGTATAGGTATGATTCATGAATATTAAATACTAAATCAAAGGTTTATAAGCATTGTCAAATTAGCAAAAGAAACGCCAAAACTGTGGTCTGAACTGATGGAAAAAATATCTATTACGGTTTTCAGCACTCTGGTTAGATTATTTCACATGCCGTTTGGCTTTATGGTCGTTTCACATTTAATTTTTGGGCTTTAGAAGAAATTCTGACATATGGAACTGAGATATCAGCTACAAATCTATCCGCCAATGGTGTTAGCATTTTGAATAAGAGCAGCGGACAGGTTCTTTGAAAGTTGCCAAAAGAGCTCTATCATTCAGCCAGTAAAATAGTAACTGATAAGTTGAAAAGCTAGGGTGCTGTTGTTTTGTTGTTTTTTTGTTTTGTTTTCGTTTCCTGATCGGGTACGGCCTTTGCCTTTTTTGACCGTTGTGACTAGAGTTGGTATTTGCTGTTACGTGATGTGGTACCCCAACGAATACGCCGTTGAAGCGCTTGAGGTTCACCCTCGGTTTGGGAACCGGTGACGGCAGTTTTGCAATGAAATCTAGCGAGTTGAATATTACATGGGTCGTGCCATCTTTAGAGGAAGTTTTGAGCGGGTAGTGGATGCTGCCAGTCGATGTCAGCGATACGCTTTTTCCGATACGGCAGGCTGTGATAGTTAACAGC
>Ga0115001_10002945_pt1 | contig 12943 bp, 5 predicted proteins | sample ArcticOcean_MG_C_12_FD_89869 | JGI IMG/M metagenome (GOLD analysis project Ga0115001, IMG submission 89869) | Marine microbial communities from western Arctic Ocean - ArcticOcean_MG_CB8_130 | ecosystem: Environmental > Aquatic > Marine > Oceanic | place: Arctic Ocean: Canada Basin | collected... | reverse complement strand
TAAGCGAAAACACCCTGGTGATATTTACGGCAGATAATGGCTGTGCCTACTACATCGGCGTCAAGCAATTCGAGGAGGAAGGACATTTCCCGAGCGCGAATTTCAGAGGTTACAAAGGCGGAACCTTTGACGGCGGGCACCGCGTGCCGTTCTTAGCGCGCTGGCCAGCAACCATCAAAGCTCAAACAACGAATGACCAAACGATTTGCCTGACGGATCTATTGGCTACCTGTGCAGCGATCGTAGCAGAGCCGTTACCCAGGAATGCCGGTGAAGACAGTCTCAGCTTTTTGCCCGCACTGCGCGGTGAAGCCATCGATACGTCCATGCGGCAAGGGGTGGTTCATCACGACTTTGGGGGTAACTTTGCCATACGGAAAGGCAAGTGGAAGCTTTTGACCAAAGCGACACCAGGATTGGGTCACCCTTACAAATCGGATGAAACACCGCAGTTGTATAATATGCAGGGAGATCCCGGAGAAACAACGAATGTGGCCAGCCAGCACCCTGAGGTGGTCAAAGCACTCACGGCACTTTTAGAGAAATACAAGCGCGAGAAACGGAGTGCGCAGCGACCGTAGAATAGAGCAAGCAACACCGAACAAAAGCTTGCACGGCACCACTGACTGCTGTCTGTCAGCACCGATATTTTTACACGGTATGATCCTTGGATCATACCTTTTTCGATCCCAGTAATAAAAATGGGCATATCAAAAATTCACGCGACAGGAAATCTCCTGCTGAGCCTGGTGCAATTACGCAATTTCAGCTGATTGATATTCATCCCATTCATAATCGAAAGAGGAATACTCTACGGTTCAGACTTGTTCGCATGTGTTCAGTGCTGCGGCGATGATCGGCTTGGCCCATTCGGGTGCTTTGGAAAGATCTGTTGGGCCGACGATTTTTCCTCCGACGATGTCGAGGAGCAACTCTGGGTGGGGGCGTTGGCCGTCGTGTGGATCCGCCTGCTTGGAATTATCAAACAGGCGAAGACTGTCGAGATGTGGTAGGAGTCGGATGAGGTTACGGCGACTGGCGTCCCAACGTTGGCGTATTTTGTCTTCAGGAATATCGTGTCCCTTTTGGCTGACTCGTTTTTCAACGCGGGCGATGTTTAGCTCGACGGATTCCAGCCCCGCATACCATATTTTTAGCTTTAAGCCCTCTGAGGCAGCGTTGATCAGTAAGTCTGTTATGGTCGTGCCTCCAAGTGTGCTTTCGAAGGCGAAGGTCGCTTTGTCTGAAATTGCCGATTCGAGCATCTGTTTACCCAGCGTCCAAGCATGGCCATTGGCAATGACTTGCGTCATGTTTGGGTGGAGCGCTTTCAGTTGTTTGGCAGCGTCATCGGGGTTGTAGTAAACGTTACCACACGACTCAATGGTTGCACCGCCGATGCTGCTCTTGCCGGAACCATTGACGCCTGCAAGGACGTAAATCGTGGACTGATGTGCCATTATTGACTCAATGCGTCCGTCGCCGCAGCTTTGCCCAATACATCTGGTGATGCACTAAAGGCATCATCGTAAGCGACTATGGCTTCATCTGATTGCATGTCCGCAAAGCGTCTTTCGTAGTCCTGTCGGAAAACCTCCAATGGGTCTCTCGACGCCAGTTCTCTGATGATCTGATCGTAGAGATCGGCAGGGAGTAGAATGGCTTCGCGTTTCCGGTTTCGGGTGATACTCACCGGTCCGGATTCCATCACCTTCTGAAAAACACTCTTAAACGCATTCTTTAACTCTGAGGAAGGAGACGCTGGCAAATCCTTTGATGGGTGCAGTGAATGAATGTCATAGGTGGTTGGCATAAGGCTATATTTGCCATATTTGCCATTTAGTCAACCTCGATGAGGCCATTTTGGGCTAAAAATGGGGTCTTGTCGAAATAATACCTAGATGATGAAGCCTTACTTTTAGAGACTGTGGTGGATCACGTGATCGGCGGGGGTGGTTGATTGTGATACTCTTGGCGCTGAAGCACCCCAAGAGCATGACACTGCACGCTACCAAGAAAACTCGATTTACCTGGATGCGAAATAATCAAGCTTACAGAATACTAGGGGAAGTGTGCAGTTAGTATAATAACCTGGGGAGTTACGCGAAGGCTCGTAGCGTTCAACTAGCAACAAGCAACTCTGCCCACTTACTGACTTGGGCTCTGTTGTTTTTCTGTCTAAAGATCATCGTCAGTTACATGATTCTAAATCATTTAGTTAGGTTGACTGAACGCGGCTGGGGGAGGCGCTTCTGATTGAAGTCGGCGTTTGTTGCCACTGCGGTTGGTGCGGTCTGGTCGGAAAACGAAAGCGAAGTTGGTTAGGCAGGCTTGCCAGGCAACGATACGCACATTGTAAACCGGTTGAGCGTCTCGCTATTTTTCTGCCTTCAATATTTCTACGGATGAGGCAAAAAAATAAGACAGGCTCAATCGATTTGTAATCTTCAATCGCCTGATTGAACAAGTGAATGCACCTGATGATTGTACTGAACTGTGGTCCGAGCGCCGGAGTGCTCTCCTGAGGCTCTTAAGAGCCTGTTCCGGTGTCACGCAATCGCGTGATAGACAGTTTTCTTTAAATCCACTATAATTGATAGCTAGTGGATATAAAAGCATTCCGCAACGCATAGGACAATTATGAAAAAAACGATGAAGCTAGTATCTGTATTGGTCACCTGCCTGACATTGTCAGCAGTCGCCAATGACGCATTAAGCACCTACGAACTCTGGGAGCCAGAACCTGCGCCGAACAACGGCAGGAGCAAGTGGGAGGCGACCAAGGACAGTAAAAGACCAAAGTCCTATGACCGAGACTGGGAACGCTGGTCTTACCCGATTGGTAATGGCTATACGGGAGTCAGCATCTTCGGGCGGACGGATACCGAGCGTGTTCAGATCACGGATAAAACCCTTCACAATAAGGGGATTTACGGCAAGGGCGGCCTGACCAGCTTCGCCGAGCTCTTTCTCGATTTCAATCAAACCGAGGTCAAAAACTACCGGCGCTCACTCCATCTGAACGAAGCCATCGCGCATGTTTCTTATGAGAAAGACGGGGTGACCTATCAACGCGAGTATTTTGCCTCCTATCCGGACAATGTGGTGGTCATCCGGCTCACCGCCGATCGGAAGGGTGCGCTGTCCTTTACCGTGCGTCCCGAGATCCCCTATCTTGAGTTGAAGCAACGCAATGGCAAGATCACGGCAGCGGGAAATCTGCTGACCCTCAAGGGATCGATGCCTATATTTAGCTGTAACTACGAGGGGCAAATCAAGGTGCTCAACGATGGTGGCTCGGTGACCGCTGATGCTAAAAAGGGCACCCTCGAAGTCAGCAAGGCCGATGCGGTCACGCTACTGATTACTACCGGCACCAACTACCGTCTCAGCGCAGAAACTTTCAGCAAGCCTGCTGCGGAAAAACTCGACCCGAAGGCGTTTCCGCACGACGCGGTCTCGGCTCGGATACAGGCCGCCCAAGACTTCGGCTATGCCGCACTGAAACAGCGCCACCTCGAAGATTATCAGGGTCTGTTTGGCCGCGTCTCGGTGAACCTGAACGCAACGCCGTCGGCCGACCCGACGCACCTACTTCTGGAAAAGTATCAACAGGGCAAAACGAACACCTGGCTGGAAGAGCTGATGTTTCAATACGGACGCTACCTGCTGATTTCCAGTTCGCGCGAGAAGAGTCTGCCTGCCAACTTACAGGGCGCCTGGAGCCAGGATTTTTATACCCCGTGGAGCGGGGGCTTTTGGCATAATATCAATGTGCAGATGAATTATTGGGGCTCGATGAGCACCAACCTCGCCGAGTGTTTCGAAGCCTACAATAACTATTTCAAGGCCTATCTGCCAATTGCTCGAGCGCACGCCACTGACTACGTGCGCAAGCACAACCCGAAGCAGCTGAAGGAGGGGGACGATAACGGCTGGATCATCGGAACCGGAGCGAACGCCTACTACATTCCCAGTGCCGGCGGTCATTCCGGCCCGGGCACTGGCGGATTTACCGCCAAGCTCCTGGTGGATTATTATCAGTTTACACAGGATCAGGAATACCTGGAAGAGGTCGCCTATCCGGCGATGCTCTCCTTGAGTAAATTTTACTCTAAGGTGCTGGTGCCACATGGAGACCAGTTGCTGGTTGAGCCATCCGCTTCTCCGGAACAGACGCCGAATGCCAAGCAAGTGAAGGGCATGCCGGGCCAGATGAAAGGTAACTACTATATCACTGCCGGGTGTACCTTCGACCAAGGCTTCGTGTGGGAAAGCTATGCCGATACACTGGCTTTGGCAGATGCGCTGGGCAATGAAGACCCGTTCCTCAACACGATTCGCGAGCAGATTACCCGGTTGGATCCGGTTCTGGTCGGTGCCGACGGTCAGATTAAGGAATATCGCGAGGAGCATCACTACAGCGATATCGGTCAGCCGAATCACCGTCATATTTCACACCTCTGCCCGCTCTTTCCAGGGACGCTGATTAATTCAGAGCACGCCGACTGGATGCAGGCTGCGAGTAAAACACTGGATCTACGTGGCAACAAAACCACGGGTTGGGCACTGGCCCACCGTATGAACAGCCGCGCCCGACTCGGCGAAGGCGATCAGGCGCATGAGGCCTATCAGCGTTTCATTAGCGAGCGCACCGTGTCGAACCTTTGGGCACTGCATCCTCCCTTCCAGATCGACGGCAGCCTCGGCACCATGGCTGGTGTCGCCGAAATGCTTCTGCAAAGCCATGACGGTGCGATCAAAATCTTACCGGCCCTGCCGAAGGCGTGGAACACCGGACATTTTGACGGTCTAGTGGCGCGAGGAAACTTTGTGATCTCTGCTAAATGGAAAGATGGCAAAGCAACAGAGCTTTCCATCCTGTCTCGAAGCGGCGGCGAATGCCAGGTCGCCTACCCAGGGGTCGGTAAGGCGACCGTTGCAGACAGCAATGAAAACGAGGTGAAGGTCTTCCGCGATGGGAACGATCAGATCCACTTTGCATCTGCTGTCGGAGAGACTTATACCTTTAAAACAATTAAATGAACAACAGAATGAAGATGCATAAACCATTAATTACAGGAGCGATGCTCTCTTTGAGTCTCGTGAGTGCCTTTGCGGCTAACAGCGTTCAGGCGGTTGATTTGTATGTCAGCCCCGCGGGCAGTGATGCCTTTGTGGGCACCACGCAGGCAAAATCCGTCGCCTCGCTTGCGAAAGCACGTGATCTGGCGCGCCCGTATGCCGGGAAGACAGCGGTGACGGTGCATGTCGCCGACGGCGTCTATTACTTGCCCGAAACCTTGACCTTCGCTTCGCAGGATTCCGGTTCTGAAAAGAACCCGGTGGTTTACAAGGCGGACAATGAGGGCGAGGCAGTGCTGAGTGGCGGCTCCAAGCTTGAGCTTGAATGGCAGCCCTACCGCGATGGAATCTTCCAAGCCAAGACACCGGCAGGCTTGGAAGTCGACCAGCTTTTTATCGATAGTAAGGCGCAACGGATGGCGCGCTACCCGAACTACGATGCCAAAAAGAAAACGGCCGCCTATCAGGGATTTTCGGCTGATGCCTTTTCCAAAGAACGGGCAGCCAATTGGGCCGATCCAACGGGCGGTTATATTCACGCCATGCACGTTCAGCAGTGGGGCGGATATCACTACCGCATCACCGGCAAGGATGCCAAGGGCGAGGTCACGTATGAAGGCGGCTGGCAGAACAACCGCCAGATGGGAATGCACAAGAGCTACCGCATGGTGGAGAACATCTTCGAGGAACTCGACGCTGCGGGAGAGTGGTTTCACCGTTCGACAGGCTCACGGCAGGCGGGCGTCCTCTATTACATGCCGGCCGCTGGTGTCGATATCGCGGACGCCAAGGTAGAGGTGGTGCGCCTCCGACATCTGATCGAACTCCAAGGAACGCAGGCAGCGCCAGTGAAATTCATCAGCCTGCAGGGCTTTACCGTCCGCCACGCCGCACGAACTTTCATGGATTGCAAAGAGCCATTGCTGCGCTCGGACTGGGCCATTTATCGCGGTGGAGCCTTCCTGCTAACCGGAACCGAGGATGTCAGTATTCTTGATTGTGAATTTGATCAGGTCGGCGGCAACGCGGTTTTTGTTAACAACTACAACCGTCGCACATTGGTGAAGGGCTGTCACATCCACGACACGGGCGCCAGCGGGGTCTGTTTTGTGGGAGACCCGAAGGCCGTGCGCAATCCGCTGTTTGAATACAATGAGACACAGAATCTGTCGGAAATTGACCTGACACCGGGGCCAAAAACCGACAACTATCCGGCCGACTCAACGGTGGAGGACTGCCTGATCCACGGCATCGGAAGCGTTGAAAAACAGCCTGCCGCCGTGCAGATTTCCATGGCGCAGGGCATCACCGTGCGCGATGTCTCCATCTATGACTGTGCCCGCTCAGGCATTAACGTGAGCGAAGGCACCTGGGGCGGACATCTGATCGAAGGCTGTGACGTGTTTGATACCGTGCTAGAGACGCATGACCACGGCTCGTTCAACTCATGGGGCCGCGACCGCTTCTGGCACATTAAAGGAGCATCGGCAAAACAGGTCGCCGAAATATCCCTGCTGGATGCCGTCGAAACGTCGGTCATCCGCAACAGCCGTTGGCGCTGTGACCACGGCTGGGATATCGATCTGGACGACGGGTCGAGCAACTACGACATCTACAACAACCTGCTGCTGGCGAAGGGGCTCAAACTACGTGAAGGCTTCCGTCGCCATGCGTGGAACAATGTGATCGTGAACAACGGTCTGCACCCGCACGTTTGGTATGTGGGAAACAAAGATGAGGTATCTGGAAATATTTTGATGTCTCGGCACCGTCCCGCACGTATGAAACGACCGAATGCGGATAGCGCCCGAGTTGATAAGAACCTGTTTTTCGTTGGCGATGCGTCGACGGTCAAAGCGACTTCGGACCAGTTGGGATGGGAGAAAAAATCGATCTTCGGCGACCCGCAGTTTGTTGACCCGGCCAGCGGCGATTTCCGCGTCAAGGAAGGCTCGCCCGCCTTCGATATCGGATTCGAAAATTTCCCGATGGATCAATTCGGAGTGAAAAAGCCCGCGCTCAGAAAGATTGCCCGCACGCCACAACTTCCCACCCCAGTGCTTACGAAAGCAAGAGCGAAGCGGGCTCCTAAAAAAGCACGCGAGGCAACGCGGCCGGCCAAACCGTCGGTCTGGCTCGGCGCGAGCCTACAGGCTTTGAGCGGCGAAGCGTTTTCCGCATACGGCGTTGGTAAAGAAGAGGGCGGAGTGGTGTTGACGCAGGTTGCAAAGAATTCCCAGGCGGCTCAACAAGGTTTGAAAGAAGGAGACGTGGTGCAACAGGTCAATGGACAGGCCGTCCGCACCAGTGATGCGCTCTTGAAGGCCTGTGCCCGCGCAGGAAGCAAACCGCTCAAGCTCAAGATCGTCCGCGATCAGCAGGCAAAGGAAATCGTGGTCGTCCAGCCTGCCGGGAGATAGGCAGAATTAAGGTGAAGTAACTAGGGAATCAAAGCATATGAATAGGAGTATTAAAAGTTGCGTCGCTGTTTTTTCAGTAGGCCTTGCGCTATTCGCGCAGGCCGCGGATCATCCTGTTGCCGTCAATGTAACTGGTATTCAGTCGGGGACGGGGGCCGTGCTTGAAAGCCCAAACATCGTAATTTTTTACGTCGATGATCTCGGCTGGCAGGATGTGCAGCTGAATGATCTGGGTGATCCCTGCCCATACGAGACGCCCAATCTGGTAAAGCTTGCCGAGGAGGGGATGAGTTTTTCCCAGGCCTATGCCTCGGCACCGAGCTGTTCGCCCTCGCGCGCTGGGATCATCACCGGCCAGCACCCCGCGAAGATCGGCATGACGCATGTGTATCTGGGAGTCATCCAGAAGGCTCGCTCGAATGCGCAGTATATGGCGCCGTATCTCGATGTCCATTTAGACCTCGATTTGCTGACGATGGCCGATGCCATGAAGCAGAACGGATATAAGACAGGTCATGTTGGTAAATGGCACGTCGGGCTCACTGCGGCAGAGTATGGCTTTGATTTTGTCGATCATGATCGTGGCTTTCATCGCGGCATGGGGGATCGCACCAAAGATTTTGCCACCGCGACCGATCGTCGCTATCCGCTGAGCAAGGAAAAATATCCGCCGGTCAGCGCGAAGCATCCCGACGGCATTTCCTATCCTTACGATCAGGTGACCGAATCGGCTCTCAATTTTATGGAAGCGAGCAAGGAAGGTCCGTTCTATCTCAACCTGTGGCACTGGATGGTTCACTGGCCGGTGCTGACACGCAATGGCGAGCTGCTTGAATATTACTGCGATCGAATGGACTACCCGTTCCCGCCCGAATCCGGTGATATGACCCGAGCAGGCCAGCAAAACCCTTATTTCGGCGCCATGGTGACCTCTATAGACTGGAGTCTGGGCCGCGTGGTCGACTATCTGAAGGAAACCGACGATCCCCGCCACCCAGGCAAGAAGCTGATTGAAACCACCTACATTTTCTTCAGTTCCGACAACGGCGGTGCTGAGCAGCACAAAAATGAAATCATCTCAGACAACTATCCGTTGAAATTTGGGAAAACACGCGCCGAGGAAGGCGGTATCCGTGTGCCGATGGTGGTGACGGGGCCTGGAATTTCCTCTGGCAGCCGGTTTGACGGGATGGTGAGCCAGCTCGATTATTTTCCGACGATCCTGAAGTTGACCAGTTCCCAAATCGCAGCTGAATATGAAAAAGAATTGAGCGGCCTGGATATCTCCCCAGTGCTTGCCGGCCAAAGCCAGACGGTCGTCGATGCCGGTGGCACAGAGCGGCAGAGCCTGTTTTGGCACTTTCCTCACAGCACCCCCGACCATATGCAAACGGCGATTCGGGAGGGTGATTTTAAGCTCTACAAAAAATATGCAACCGGCAGCTATGAGCTGTATCGGCTCTATAAAAACGGGGAGCGGTGTGATCTGGAAGAGAATATCGATCTGGCCAATGATCCTGAATATGCGCCCGTCGTGAAACGGTTGGCCGCTGACTTGAATGCCAGTCTTGAGGCAAACAACGCCCGGGGCCCTTATCTGAATCCAGATTATTCAAACAAAAAGGCGATTTCCGCGGCCATTGTTGAGTCCACCTTTCAGCAGTCGGAGCGTCAGGCCCGCCTTAGACTTGATCCGAATGGGCCGGCGGTGCGTGAGGCGTATGTCATGTATCGTTGCAAGCCCGGTTCTTTAGATAAGAAACCAGAAGCTCGGGGAGGCAAGAAGATGGATAAAGATGCTGCTTTGTATGATGTAAGGCTTCCGGCGGTGATCAGTGCGGACGGGACTGTTGTCAGCGCACAAATCCCTGATGGAATTCCCGCGTATTGTTTCATCCTGATTGATGCAAATAACTTCCAGACTTATAGCGATGTGGAAGCATCGAACAATGGGAAATGAAAATGAAAAATATGAAAATAAAGCTAACTGTATGGATCGCCTCGATGGTGATTGCTTTGCCCTTCACCACGCAGGCTGAGGTTCCTGCCAATACTGCGTTGGACTCTGTTTCGGAGTCCGTTCATCCGTCATCAGATTCTGTCTGGTCTGGAAGCAAGTCATCCTTCCATGGCTTCGATCAATATAACTTCAAGTTTGAAGGTGTGGACTGCAAAGTGGTGGTTCCCAAAAAGATTGCCGATGGCAAGCCGTGGGTATGGCGCGCGCGGTTCTGGGGGCATCAGCCGCAGTTCGATATCGCGATGCTTGAGCGGGGCTATCACATCGTCTACTGCCCCGTCGACAATATGTTCGGGAATCCCGCAGCGGTGAAACGCTGGGACGCGTTTTATGATTATCTACGCTTTGAGCATCTCTTTTCCGATAAGGCGATACTGGAGGGGATGTCGCGCGGCGGCTTGATTATTTATAACTGGGCAGCGGCGAATCCGGATAAAGTGCAGGCGATCTATGGCGATGCGCCAGTGATGGATTTTAAAAGCTGGCCGGGCGGCAAAGGCCATGGGAAGGGCTCGGCTAAGGACTGGCGGGTCTGCCTGAAAGCATACGGTTTCACAGAAGCGCAAGCGTTGGCTTATACCGGTAATCCGCTCGACAATTTGGCGCTGCTGGCGAAGGCCAGAATTCCGATACTGCACGTAGTGGGGGATGCCGACGATATCGTGCCAGTTGCAGAAAACACCGCGATTGCTGAAGCGCGCTACCAGCAGTTGGGCGGCCAGTTTGAGGTGATCCATAAGCCGGGCGTGGGACATCATCCGCACTCGCTGAAAGATCCAAAGCCGATCGTTGACTTCATGTTGAAGCTGGACAAAGGGCAGGGCGCGTTGTCGGCTGAAGACTTAGTGGGCGATCAGAATTTCATCCTGCGCGGCGACTATCGCAACAGCCGGATTCAATTTGAGCGGAACAAGCGCGGGCATGTCGCCTTCATCGGCGGTTCGATCACCGAGATGAACGGCTATCGCCCGATTGTTTGCGAGATGTTGCGTAACCGTTTTACGGATACAAAATTCAACTTCACGCAGGCTGGCATCAGCTCGACTTGTTCCGATACGGGCGCATTCCGTTTGCAACGCGACGTGTTGAGTCAAGGGCCACTGGATGTGCTGTTTGTCGAGTTCGCTGTGAATGATGATCAGGATGGCGATCAGGGCTATAACGATGCGGTGCGCGGAATGGAGGGCATCATCGCTCAGGCACGCAGGCACAACCCGAACGTTGATATTGTAATGACCTTTTTTGCGAATGAAAATATCCTGAGTCTGTCACAACGAGGACAGATGGCTCCGTCGGTGAAGGCACACAGTCAAGTGGCGGAGCATTACGGTGTGTCAGTCAACCACCTCGCTCAGGAACTGGCGGATCAGATTGCTGCCGGCAAGACCGACTGGGAAACCTACGGCGGGGTGCACCCGAAAAAATACGGCAATACGATGTGCGGAACCATGATCGCCAATGCGCTGCTCAAGGAGTGGGCCAAGCCCTTATCGGCCGATGCCGAACCTCGCGCGTGTCTGATCAAAAAACCGTTTGATGAGAAGAGTTATATCCACGGCCGGTTTGTGCCGTTTGCGGATGTGAAAACCGACGCGAGCTGGCAGGTGGGCGTTCCAGACTGGAAGAAGGAAAACAAAGGGATGGTCCGTAAGCCGTTTTTGAACAGTCCGATGATTTACAGCAGCAAAGCCCATGCAAAGCTGACGATCAAATTCACCGGAACAGCCATTGGTGCGTATATGCTGGCCGGGCCGGATGCTGGAGTCATTCGCTGCACGATCGATGGCACACAGACGAAAGAAATCGATACGCTCTGTAAATTCAGCGGGTTTAACTATCCCGTCACCATCCTATTTTTCAATGAATTGGAGAATGGTGACCACACACTTGAGCTGGAAATTCTCAAAAACCGCCCCGGCCGTATGAAGGCTGGCGGCACAGCCCTGCGAGTGATCGGCTTTACAGCTAATTAGGGGCTTCCGGCTCACTAACGTATCGAATTTATAAAGAATAACCAACCGAGTTGAGGAATGAGAGTATGAAGATGAAATCAATTGTATTTAGCTTGGGAATGGCCTTTGCGGTTCCTTTGATCGGCTGGTCGGATGTGACGCCCTCAGCGCTGTTCACTGATGGTATGGTCATCCAGCGCGAAACGAAGGCACCCGTATGGGGAACCGCTGACGTGGGCGAAAAAGTCACCGTGACCGCAAGCTGGGGTAAAACTGCGGTCGCGACCGCCGATGCATCCGGTAAATGGAGCGTGAAGCTCCAGACGCCCTCAGCAGGCGGGCCGCACACGCTCAGCATTCAGGGCAACAATACGATTGAGATCAAAGATGTGCTCTCGGGTGAAGTCTGGTTCTGCTCGGGGCAGTCGAACATGGACTTTGAAATGAAGAGGTTGGCCGTGGCGTCACCGAAGCGCACAACGCCAGAAAATGTGCCCGCTGCAAACTATATAAAGAAGGAGATGGAAACGGCGAAGGATAACCTGTTACGGCAATTTACCGTGACAAAGGCGACGTCGCCACTTGAGCCGCTGACGACCCTCGCGGGCAGTTGGATGGACTCTTCGCCTCAACATAATCCTGATTTTTCGGCCACCGCCTATTTCTTTGGGCGCGAGTTGCGCAAAGAGCTCAACGTTCCAGTCGGCTTGATTAAATGCGCCTGGGGCGGCACCAAGGTCGAACCCTGGATTCCGGCAGAGGCATTCCAACAGGATAAGGAAATGGCTGCCTATTTTGAGAGCAACCGGTCCGATCTTGAAAATAAAAGAGCAGCATGGGATCCGGAGCAGGCTGAAGTAAACTACCAGGCCGCGGTTAAACGTTGGAACGCCAAGCAAAGAGGGCGAAAGCCCAAAAAAACATCTGAGCCGAAAGCAGACCAGCAGTTCCCTTCAACGCTCTTCAACGCCATGGTCAATCCGGTGATTCCGTATGCGATCCGCGGCACGATCTGGTATCAGGGCGAGTCCAATGCCGGTCATAATACCCTTCAGTATGAAACCAATTTCCGGACGATGATCAGCAGTTGGCGCGAGCAGTGGGGGCAGGGAGACTTCCCGTTTTATTTCGTTCAACTGGCGAACTACCGGGGGCGCTCGCGGGCGAACTACCAGCCTCCCGCTGCGAAGCCGGTTGAGTATCACGGCTGGCCTTCGGTCTGCGATCAGCAACGCCGGACACTCAGTCTGAAAAACACGGGCATGGCCGTGCTGAGTGATATCGGCGAACCCGCTGACGTCCATCCACACAATAAAATGGATGTCGGCAAGCGTCTGGCGCTGTGGGCCTTGAAGAATGACTATAATCAGAAGGTATCTGTTTGCAGTGGCCCGCTCTATAAGCGCCACAACATCAAAGGCGATCAAGTGTTTATCCAGTTTGATTCGGCCGGTTCCGGGCTGATG
>Ga0115001_10002944_pt1 | contig 12943 bp, 15 predicted proteins | sample ArcticOcean_MG_C_12_FD_89869 | JGI IMG/M metagenome (GOLD analysis project Ga0115001, IMG submission 89869) | Marine microbial communities from western Arctic Ocean - ArcticOcean_MG_CB8_130 | ecosystem: Environmental > Aquatic > Marine > Oceanic | place: Arctic Ocean: Canada Basin | collected... | reverse complement strand
TATACTTGCTGTTGATAAAGATAATGGTATTGGTTATGCTAACAAATTACCATGGAATATTAAGGAGGAACATGCTCATTTTAAAAAGATGACTTTAAATAAAACTTTAATTGTCGGTAGAAAAACCGCAGAATCATTGCCTTACTTAGAAAACAGAAAGATTTTGGTTCTTAGCAAGAATCAAAATCTTAAGAAAGCACAATTTTCTAATGATGTAAAATTTATAAACGAATTACCTCCAGATGATCCCGATTTAATAGTTGCAGGCGGAAAAGAAATATACATTGAAACTTTGAAGAAACCTGATTATATTGATATTATTTATCTAAGCGTTGTTAAAGGTAATTATGTTTCTACAATAGTATTTCACGATTTTTACACATTAGTTAAAGATTTTTATATTGAATATTCTGAAGATCACGAAAATTTCAGTTATTATAAATTAGTAAGAAAATACCACGCAGAGAAGCAATACTTAAATTTAATGGAAGAAATATTGAAAAATAATAATGTTAAAATTGGCAGAAACGGCAAAACACTTAGTAAATTTAATGCAAATTTTACTTTTGATTTAAGACATGGATTTCCGTTGCTTACAACTAAGAAAATGTTTTTTAGAGGAATTGTGGAAGAATTTTTGTTTTTCTTAAAAGGAGAAACAAATACAAAATTACTAAGCGATAAAAAGGTAAAAATTTGGGAGGGTAACACGAGTAAAGATTTTCTCAAAAACAGAAACTTGGATTACGCAGAAGGGGTAATGGGTCCAATGTATGGCTATCAATGGAGAAATTTTAATGGTGTATATTTACTAGATTCAGACAAACTACCACTTAAAACCCAAAATGGAATTGATCAACTTGCTAACGTAATTGATCTGATTAACAACGATCCTAATTCACGTCGTATATTGATGACTTCTTATAATCCAGCACAAGCTGAAGAGGGTGTATTGTATCCCTGTCATTCTATAACAATTCAATTTAATGTAGATTATGAATATTTGGATATGTTTTGTTACAACAGAAGCCAAGATTTATTTCTCGGAGTTCCTTATAATATTGCGTCATCGTCACTATTACTAACTTTAATAGCAAATATTACTAATAAAACACCAAGATATTTGTATATGACTATGGGAGATGTACATATTTATCAATGTCACAAGGAGCCTGTAAGAACGCAGTTGTGTCCCGATCGCGTACCTTTCAAATTTCCAAAATTAACAATAAATAACTCGCAAGACTATGATAACCTAAGTTACGAAGATTTTATTTTATCAGATTACATGTGTCATTCTTCGATCAAAGGAAATATGATAGCTTAATTTAATATTTATAATATTAAATTATTAACAAATAAATGACTAGTACTGAAAAAATTGATACAAACAAATTTAGTATAGTTGTACATATTAACTCAACAGGCGAGGAGATGGCCAATACTAAAAGACCTGTTGGAGCGGTGGGGTGGTATAATGCAAAAGAAAGCCAGTTTCTTCTCGACCCAAATATAAAACTGGAATTTCAAGAGGGTATAGGAGTAGTATATTATACAAAGCAGAATAATAAAAATCCTATTAATTTGGGTTATATTAAAAAACCAAAAAACGATGATTCAAAAGTAGTTGAAATAAAGACTAAGGAGGAATTTAACGCAATATTTAAACAACCTACTGGAGAAAATCTAACTCGAAGCATACGTACGTCAGTACAGAGCGGTGCCATGAGTGCTTATGTCGAACGTAACCCACCATTCTCCACGAACGAAGATGAACCCATCAAACGAACGACTGACATTATTTTAAAAACTATGTTAGAACAAATTGATTATTGGGAAAAAATGTTTAAATCTTTAAAAACTTGTGATGTCAGTCTAATTTTAAAACCTTCTAATGAGACAAAAGTAATTAAAATTAAAAATAAAATAGCATCGCCTAAGCCCATTATCAAAAAAGTAAAATTCAACGAAGTAGATGACGCAGATGTAAATTATAAAAAAATACCAAAACTCATAACTACTTGCGACGGTAAAGAAGACTGCAAATACCGAAAATGGTGGGGGCGGACTATTAGAGACGACAGTAACTGCAAAAGCGACATACTCGACGAAGATGACAAAAGAGTATTACAATTTTGTAGTTATTCGTGCGCGGCTACACGAGAAGAAGATCTATATGCTTACGAAAATTAGAATAATATTTTCTCTTCATATAAATTTATAACTGGTTTAATATCAATGTTTTTCACAGTTCCTTGATGAATATAAGCGATTTTGTTGAAACCGTTTCTAAAATCTTCAATATCTAAATGACCTCCGTATTCTTTTAGGTTTCTCCAACTTGGAGCTTCAATTATATTTTTACAATATTGGTCAGTTATATCAAAGTACATTTTATTTAACAGAGTCATTGATGTATTATATATTTTTTGATGTCTATTTTCCTTAATATAAGCTTTGCAGCAATTAAAGGAGCAAAATACACCGTCAGTCTCATAATAAGAATTTTTCAAACTATAAGCATCTTCATTTTTGAGTTGCTTATACTTTTCGGATGTAATATCTTCTTTAATTTTATAGTCATCTTTGCTAATATTTGAATAATATGTTTTTACGCATTGTTTTGGTACATATCTAATAGGACACCCTATAGCATAACTGTCAAAACAATGATTGCACCAGTAGCAATTGTAAATATTTGAAGTTGTTTTCAAATTAATATTGTTTATATCTACCATTGATAAATTACACACATGGGAATTTTTTGTTTCGTCTAAAAATGAAACAAAAGCCTTATTATCTTTATTTAGATCTACGAGCCTTGTGGTTTTACTTGTGTCTGTTTCACTCGTGCTAGTTGCCTTTTCTAATTTATCGATCTTTAAACTATAAAGTTTGTCAATATTAACAGTGTCAATATTTGTTAATGTAAAAGTGAATTTACCATGTTTTGGCATTTTGGTTATATTATTTTATTTAATTTTAAAATCAATTTAATTATAAATAAATACAAACATGAGTGAAAAAGTTCCCAATATTTATGACAAGATAATTGGAATTAATGGTGATGTTGGTATAGGTATAAACGCCGGTTCTCAAATTTATAACAATCAAATTAACCTAGATTCATGCGCATTTAATAATCCGAATTTCGTTTCAAGGGCCCAAAGATTGGCAGGCGGTCCAAATCCAAAAACGTTGATTCAACCAGTAATACCTGCTAAAGCGCTTGATATAGATTATTGGAAAACCAATAATTTAGTAGAAAATTCGGGAATTAACAGTCAAAAACAACGCGAGTTATATTTAAATGGTTATGTTGTTTCTACGTGCTGCCCGTCAAGTTTTGATTCTTATAGCATCCCAGTTAATAATAAAAACACCATAAGAGTACCAGTTACCCGACCTGTTAAAAAGAAATATTCTCGTTTAGAAGATGCTATTAAATCTCGTTTAACCAACGAAGATACAAAACCTCCAAACTGTCTTGTTGATCCTCGTGTAGAAGTTAAAGCTGAGAATTTTGATTTATCAGTACATAAAATATCTGTAAATGAAGAAAATAAACAAAAAGGTAAAAAAGACAAAGATAAATCTTTTAAAACGGTAGAAATCCCGGAGTCGGGATTACATGTAGAAGAAGCTGATGAAATTATAATTACTCCTAATCAACCAGGCTGGGTAAATACAAATTGCGGTTATAATCCAGAGCAACTTATTACATCAAATTTACCAACTAATTTGGCGGTGGGTAATTGTCAAAGAGATGAACAACTTGCTACTTATAATAAAAATTTATTTACACAAACAATACAACCAAATGTATATACTAGAAGCGAAGTTATTGAACCAATCAATAGCAATATTGGGATTTCATTTGATCAACAACTATTACCAACTACTGTTGATGTAAATCCAATAGATGGCGATTATAATTTTACAGAACACGATCCTAGAATTATCGAGCCTTCTACTTTTACAGAAATTACACCACCTTCAATAATACCCAATGAATATAATATATATGATCCGCGATTTACAGGAGCAGGTACGTCTTACAGATCTTATACAGACAAAATGCTTGGACAACCTAAATACTACTATGGAGATATTGACGCTGTTAGAATGCCAAATTATATTTCAAGAAGTAATATTGATACTGAACCTTTCGCAGATTCTTATGGTCCAATTAAACCTGGCGATGAATTCGGAAATCACAATACAGCTGAAATCAGGAAACTTGCAAATCAATCGTTTGTAGACAGTACAATCAAATTCAGAACTGAAATGATGCAACGATTAATGCGTAAGAATAATGCAGTAGCATGGCAGCGCCGAAAATTCCCAATGCACACAATGAGTTGTTAATTTTAAAATTAATTATCATATTTGTATATTACGTAAAAACACAAACATGATAATTCCAGTTAGATGTTATACCTGTGGTAAAGTCGTAGGAAACAAATGGGAAACATACCAAACAATGATAAAAAATAAGATTGAGCACGAGGAAATTTACAGAAAGTTAGGTATTATTCGTTATTGCTGTAAAAGAATGTTATCAACACACGTTGATTTGATAGATAAAATTAATAATTATAAATAAAATTATTTTTATTTTATAATATATAAATGGCTAAATCTATGAAAACTAGTAGGTGCAAAAAGATTAAGGCAAGATCCCCTCCTAGAAAAAGAGGTCCTAAAAAGTCGAGCTGTAAAAAAAGTATGCCCAAAAGGCGGTATAAAAAACGGTGTCAAACAAAATCTATGAGAAAATCACCTGTTCGTCGTAGTAGTGTTAAAAAATGCATGACAGGTATGAGAAAAAGTCCTCCACCCAGGGGTTATGAAATAATATGCGGAAGACTTGTTAAATCGTGTGGAACGGGTAAAATGCGCAACGATAATGGCAGATGTGTTGACACTCCCGCAGTAAGAATTGCAAAAATAATTGAAAGATTGAAAAACGAAGGTAAAACTATTGTAGATTATGATATAGATATGAACAATTATAAAGTGTTGAGAAAACTTGCAAGAAACAATAGCGCAGGAGACTCAGAGGATAAACAAGCGGTATGGATTAAACGTGATAGTTGTGGCAGACCTGTTGTAAATTGGAAGCAAAAATTCCTGTGCGGAGATTGGTACATTAATAACTACACAAAGGATGGTGTTAATGAAATGGTTGAACAGTTGGCAGGTGTTTTGCCAAGCGACTATGACTATGATGGTGACGACCGGCAGCCGGGCGGCGAGGAAGCGGCCGGGTTTGCTCCAGAGGATATGGAATGGGTTTGGAAAACTAGCGGTAAATGCGGATGGCCTGAAAAAGTTCTTAAGAAGGATGACAGCAGCAGTCTTACACAACCAAGGAAGTCTGCTTGCAACAAAGCTGGTAAAGCACCAAAGAATATTCTTCCATTAGAAGAGTTCAGCGAATAATAATTTAAAGTTGTATAATAGAAAAAAAGAAATATTTAATAATTAAATTTAAAACAATGGTTCAAATTATTAAATATGACAATATCAAACGTTATAATTATAGGCAGTGGCCCGGCTGGATTAACAGCAGCATTATATTGTGCAAGAGGTATGCTAGAACCCGTATTATTTACAGGTGATTTACAAGGTGGTCAGTTAATGAATACTACAGATGTTGAAAATTTTCCAGGATACCCCGACGGAGTCCAAGGCCCAGAACTGATCAATCAGTTAGAATTTCAGGCTAAAAAATTTGGAACACAATTTATACACCAAAATATTATTAATATTGATGAGACAAGTTACCCATATAAAGTAAGTTATTCAGAGTTTGGTGATGTTATTACAATTGAAGCTAAAGCAATTATTATTGCTACAGGCTCTTCACCCCTATGGCTAAATGCTTCTGGTGAAGAAGAACTTAAGAATAACGGTATTAGTTCTTGTGCTGTTTGTGATGGTGCATTTTTTAAAGATAAGACTGTTTGTGTAGTTGGCGGGGGCGATTCTGCTATGGAAGATGCGTTGTTTTTAACTAAATTTTGCACTGAAGTTCATATTATTATACGAACTAGTAAAATTCGCGCAAGTAAAATCATGCATCAACGAGCTTTAGAAAATCCTAAAATACACTGGAAAATTGGATATACTATTGATAAATGGAATTCTGAAAATGGTAAATTAGAAAGTGTTTCATTAAAATCACATGAAAATGGATCTGTATTAAATCTAAAATGTCAAGGAGGATTTATTGCAATTGGTCATAAGCCACAAACTGATTTTTTGAAAAATAGCACAATTAAATTAGACTCTGAAGGTTATATAGAAACATTAGTAAATACAACAAACACGTCGTTACCTGGTATTTTTGCTTGTGGGGATGTTACATCGTCAAATAAAAGATATAAACAAGCAATCACAGCAAGCGGGCAAGGATGTTCTGCAGCACTGGATTGCGAAAAATATTTGGAGTCAATTTAACAATGCAAGTCCGGTACATATGAAAATGACCCCAAAAGCCTTCTTGGTTCCCAGCCATTCATATTTTATGTAAGACTCAATTAGAAAACTACATAAAATATTAAAACCGTTAATAGTAGCCATATGCACTGCAATATTTTCATTATATTTTAAACTTTCTGTTAGCGCCGCAGATCCTGCTGCAGTTATTAAGCTGCTTAATATTAGATTAAGTGCATTTTTCACTTTGACATTTGAAATTTCAATACTTTTGATTTTTGACATGGAAAATAAGAATATTACAGAAAAATTGGAAATTTGTGATAATATATATCCAGAATCTTTATCAATATTGGCTAATGCATTTTTCTTTAAAAACGGATTAATGCTAAATGAAAAAATTGCAATCAATGACAAAAATTTTCTTTTCATTTATTTAAACATTTTCTATAATTAAATGACTAAAAAATCAAAATCGGCGACCAAACAGGCCGGCAAAAAATTAGTAACCAGGGGGAAATGCGTTGATAGATTTTGTACAAAATGGATTGAAGAAACTAAGTTAGTTAAGAAATCACCTTCAAAAGCAAAAGTCAGAAGAAAGAGTCCGAAAAAGAGCAAATCTAAACGACGCAAGCCAGGGGGGTCTAGAATGAAGAAGGCGCGATCAAATTCTAAGTCTAAAAGACGTTATGTCAAAAAGAAGTCAAAGAGTAAGAGTAAAGGTAAAAAAACCACATGACCGGGCTCTAGTAATTAACCGGCCGCTTTCTTAGGTTAGTTCTAATTTTATGTGATGACGTGGTTGATTTAAGATCAAAATCGGCGACTGAAATTTTAAAATTGATTATTTAAAAATTTAGATTTGATAAATTATCAAATGGACAACGCAACTGAAGAGATTTTTTACGGTGATAGGAGGGAATCATTTAAGAACATTGTAACTAATGTTCTTAAAAAAAGCAATATAAAATCTAAATATATTAAGATTCTGACTTCAGAAGAGAGTCTAAATAAATACAAAGATGTATTTACATCCGCCTCGGTAGATCCTATTAATAATTATGAAGTGTATGAGCAGCTAGGTGACATTACCGCTAACAAGTTTATTGTTTGTTATGCCTATAAGAGGTTTCCTTGTTTAAAAAACACCGAGGGTGTTAAAATTGTTGCAAGATTGAGAATCAACTATGGTGCCAGAGCTTCTTTTCAGAAGATCGGTGAAGATTTGGAATTTTGGAATCTTATTTCAGCAACAGTGGAAGAACGGGCTCGTAAGAAAAAAGATCTACTAGAAGATTGTTTTGAGGCATTTATTGGGTGTACAGAATCCATAATGGATGAACAATTTATGCCAGGTGTTGGGTATAATGTGGTTTATAGCTTGCTTGAATCTATTTTCAATAAAATACCTATGTATTTGGCGTACAATAAACTTTATGACGCCAAGACCAGATTGAAGGAACTTTTTGACACGCATCATAATGTTATTGGTTCTTGGAAATTCATTGAAGAACCGCGTACTAAAGAAGATACAACATGTGTTTCTAGAGTTTATCAAATTCCGCTCGGCTCATCTAACAAATCACCTATGGTCAGCACAACAATTGTTAATAATGATCAGCGTACAAAAAACTCACCACGAGCAGACTGGGTTTGTATTGGTGAAGGTGTTAGTTGTAAGAAAAGTGACGCTCAGCAAAAAGCGGCACAAAATGCATTGAACACATTACATCGCGAGGGTTTTAATAAAGAAATACATCCTCACTACTTGAAATTTGAAAAGGCTTCAAATCAAAATGCATGGAATTAAATAATTGATTATTTATTCGAAGATTTGAAAATAAATAATCACAATGGATAAACCAAAAGTAATTTTTTACGATTTTGAGACTACAGGATTAAATGTGTATCATGATGAAGCAATTGAGCTAGCGGCTATGGACCAAGACGGTAATGTTTATAACGAACTATTCAAACCGGACAGATCTGAAATTAGCTTGTTTATAACAAAACTAACAGGGATCACAAATACTATGGTACAAGATAAACCATCTTTAAAAGACTCTTATCAAGGATTTTTAGATTTTGTAGGATATGAAGACAAACCAATTTATTTTGTTGCGCATAACCAAGAATTTGATATGATGTATTTGAAAAAATATTTACGAAACCATTTTAACCCAAATTGGAAGTTTATAGATAGCATACATCTTGCAAAACTAGTATGGCCTCATAAAAACAGTTATAAACTTGGAAATCTTGCAAGGTCCGCCGAAATCGAATTTACAACACAACATCGAGCATTAGAAGATGTTAAAATTCTAAGCGATCTTTTTAAAATACTGAGCTTGAGATTTGATAGTTCTAGTAATAACTATGAAAATATTGAAACGCTGTGGAAATATTTGAATTTTCAATAATACATATATGGATAACCAGCTGTGAAAGGATTAGATCTTACATGACCTCCTATTACAGACCCGTTTCCAACCCAAGAAACTTGATCGGGTGCAGATGCGCGCACACCACCAGATTCTAATATTGCATTATACGGTAATCGTGAAATCCACTGACCGTAATTACCTGTGAAAGGATTGTAAGGTTCGACTTTATTGTCTAGCCAAGTATTACTTAAAGTTTTATAACTCATTTATATTAAAGTTATAAAATTTTATTCTAAAGGCAGCTTTTTATCAAGTAAAATGCTAACTCAGGATACTATAACATTTGGTAAATATAACAATAAAACATTACACTATTTGCTAAAAGACAGAGGTTATTGTACATGGTTGGTACAACAAGAATGGTTCAGAACAAACTACGAATATTTATATAATAAGGTAAATTCTTATGATCCGAAAGATTATTTTCTACAAACTAAAATTATACAAGGTACTACTTTTATGGAAAATTATACGTATTTTAACTTGACTCCCATTAACGAACTAAAACTTCCTCTAACAGAATCTGAAAAAATATGTTATACATATTATCTTGAAATTCTCGACGCTATTAGAGAATCTATATACACAAGGTTTGAAAACGAAGAAGATAATCCTTATGATATAAAAACACCTCAAAATTGGCTGCAAACATTTGAAAAATGCAAAGCTATTCCAAGGAGCGAATTTAAAGATTTTATTAACTCATACGAGCTTCCAAATATTACCACGATTATTGAAGAAATAAAGAAGGAAGGCGGTATAGAATATAAAGGTGCTAAAAGCTTTATAATTGCAAAGCAAAAATCACTTGACCAAGAAAAGTGGTGGGAAAATGTATTAAAACATAAGATGGGCGAAGATATAGGTAGCCAGTTTAAATATAAAAACTGTATATTTGATTTTGTGAATATTAACGAAAACATAATTTATGAGTGTAAATTAGGGTTAAAAGATTTTTTGGAATCTCAACATAAGAAATATCAAGCATGTTTAGATAAATATAGTATAATTTACCTAATTAGCAAAGATTGTATTATCAATATGAATACAAAAATTATTAAAACTACAAACAAACCTGTTTATATTGAGTATATTGCAAATATTGGCGCTATCAAAAAGCCTTCATATTTAGATTTACTATTGCCTGAATTCACATTAACAGAAGTTGAAAAGATCGAAAACGAACTATAACTACTTACAATTTTTATTATAAAGTTGTAAATCATCTTTGTAAAAATGATTTACTATTTCTTTGACAATTTCGGCCGAACCCGTCCAATATTTCTCACGTTCTTCTTCGGTTGGAGATCTACCACCTAATGTATTTAAATTATCTTTAGTATTTACTTCGGGAAAATCTACATCTATACCAATTTTATCCTTGAATTCATTTTCTAACCCATTTTCGTAACATAAGATTACACCTTTGTCACCAATCCAATAATATTGAGGTGTAAATACTGTATCTTTTTTTAAAACGTTATTATATAATTTGTCAAGATCGGTAACTTTCATCATATTTACAAAACTATCAAATTTTAACAAATATTCAGTGTTATAACGGTGACCTACGTACCTCATATAATTCACTGCACTTTTAAATCGTTCAACAGGATCTCTTATTATAACAATTTCATTAGGTTTATTTAAAGTTGTATAATGAGCGCCAATAACTTCAATATTTTTAGCTGGAAGTTCTAGATTCATCGCAGAACTTCCAGATTTTGGATTTCGTATTAAACATTTAGTCTTCTCACAGCTTCGATTATCGTAACCGCCAGGAATTATAAAATTTTCAGTGTAGTGTTTATTAAAGTTAAGTTGATCTGGATATGCATAAAAAACATTTGCATATTTACCTGTCGAACAACTTTCTCGCAAAGTTATATACGATGACATTTATTAAGGAACAATTTTAAATCAATATTTTGTTTAAATAATTATAAAATGATAGCTCATAAATTTATCAAGAACTAATGCAGTCATGAGTGAAAAAATTAATAAAATATGGCTGGGTAAGTCTCATATGAACGTTCTCAAATTAACAAATGAATGTATATATAAACTAAGAGTTGTTCGTTTAGAATCAGCGATAATTACAAATTGTCAAACGGAAAATTTGTAAATGTAAATAAGGTTGAAGAAAAATTAAAAAATATATCAGACGTTGAAATAAATCAAGCAAAAACTAGATAGATTAAATAAATTGTTGACTCCAATAGACAAAACATGCAAATCTCATTATATTGATGCCACTAAATTTGGAAAATACATATGACTCTAAAAATGTCAATTAAACTCGGGAAATTGGAAAGCGTTGTTAAAGATATTAACAAATTATGAACGGTTAAATATACACCTTAATACTATTAAAAATAATACAATTATACCGAGTACTAGAGATGTAATATAAGTTCTAGTAACACAACTATCATTGCACCAACTTACCTCTTGCATGCTACTACCCACTGAAATTGGATATATAATTGCGATTACCGCAAGACATACCGCCATAGTAATATATATTATTGTAACAGAATTTAACACAGGCATATTCTTTTACAATAACTCTATAAAATAATTTATTAAATAATAAAACGCATATTACCCTTACTCAGCATAATTATTTAGATACTTTTTTAACAAAATAACAACCTCTGTGGTTTGGCCTTTTCTTTTAAAACTTATTGATTTTGCAGCAAATTATCCAAATGGCGATATATCCAAGAATTTAATGAAGTTTACTATTAATTAATATTGAATTATAACAAATGAACAAAGAGTCAGTTTATAAAAATTATGAAAAAATTGCTGCTCTTGCAGTAAGAAATGCTTCTACGAACTATTTGGAACATGATTTTGATAACAAAATACAAAATACACGCGGTTTATACTACGACTTAAGAATTTATACAGATCCTAACACAAATGTATTATATTATCCTTACATGTTTTCTAAAACTCTAGAACACGGAACACATACTTTTCCAAAAAAAGATGATGTTGATTTATTATTGAATTCTTCAATTAAGGAATTTAATTTGTCGTCGACAACACAAAGAAAATTAGAAGGCGCTAAAGCTCAGGAGTCTTTTAATTTAGTTGGTGTAGACCCATCTGTAATATTAATGGATTGTATTCCAAAAGTTACAGACGAACTTGGTGTTTTAGAGATTGTTGAAGTCTATGCTATGTCGCTTCAGCGAACTATACCATTTATCGATTACGAGATTTCCGTTGATAGCGTAATTATAGCTGAATTAAATAATTTTGATAATAAAAACATCCACCCTGGTAATATTTTTAGAGGACACAATATTGAAGGCCCTTACATAAGTCAATATTTATTACTACCATATTCTATTGGTTCAATGAAAATAGAACAAAAATATGTTGTTGAATTTGATGCAACAAATATTATTACAAATACTGGATATTTAGAAATGCAAAATGGAATAACAGGACCGCCTTCAAACTATAATAATTCTGAGCAATTTTATGTTTATAATGGTCAAGTTTTGGGAAGTATTGTACATAAGGATCCTTTGTACAGCTTTTACTACGGAGCAGCTCTTATATCTTTACAAAATAATATTCAACCACAATATACAATATATGGGAATAATTCTAGTGCATGGACTTCAGGCGGACCTCCAGATATATTTGCTACTGTTGCGGGCGTTGCTCATGGGGCTCTTAAGTGTGCGTGGTTTCAAAAATGGGCAGTTGCAATGAGGATCCGCCCAGAAGCTCTTGCAAGCAGAATTAATAGTTTGATGAAAGATGAAAGTTTGACAAATTCAGTAGCTGGATTTTTGGAACTTAAAGAACATCTTAAAAAGTGTCCAAATATTTTAGACAAAATTAAAAATGCAAATTATTCCAAGACCGGTGAAGAAAATTATTTTCTAAATACTATATATCCTGAAGGATCTCCTACGCATCCATCTACTGTTGCTGGTCACGCAGCAGTAGCAGGTGCTTGCGTAACAGTTTTGAAAGCAATGTTTAAAACCCATTCTGACACCGGGCAATTGTTAGACTGGCCTGTG
>Ga0115001_10002936_pt1 | contig 12958 bp, 14 predicted proteins | sample ArcticOcean_MG_C_12_FD_89869 | JGI IMG/M metagenome (GOLD analysis project Ga0115001, IMG submission 89869) | Marine microbial communities from western Arctic Ocean - ArcticOcean_MG_CB8_130 | ecosystem: Environmental > Aquatic > Marine > Oceanic | place: Arctic Ocean: Canada Basin | collected... | reverse complement strand
CCGTGCACGGGCGTTACGCCGGCCACGTCACATCTGACGGCGACTCGATGGCCATCGACGGCCAATCGGTCAGCTACTCGGCATACGACACACCCGGGGGAGTCCCGTGGGCCAAATACGGCGTCGACATCGTTCTGGAGTGCAGCGGCCAATTCAAGACCACCGAATCGCTCCAGCCCTATCTCGACGGAGGCGCCAAGAAAGTCATCGTCGCTGCGCCGGTCAAGTCTGAAGGCGTCCTCAACATCGTCATGGGATGCAACGACCATCTGTACGACCCGGCAAACAACCACATCATCACCGCAGCATCGTGCACCACCAACTGTCTTGCGCCCGTGGTCAAAGTGCTGCACGAAAAGATCGGCATCGAACGCGGTGCACTGACCACCATCCACGACGTCACCAACACCCAGGTGATCGTCGATGCACCGCACAAAGATTTGCGTCGAGCCCGCTCGGCACTCAACTCGCTGATCCCCACATCGACCGGCTCGGCAACAGCCATCACAATGATCTACCCCGAGCTTGCCGGCAAGCTGAACGGCACTGCGGTACGCGTTCCATTACTTAATGCATCGCTGACCGACGCCGTTTTCACCATGTCTCGCGACATCACAGTCGAAGAAGTGAACGGGCTTTTCCTCGAAGCATCCCAAGGCGAACTCGCCGGCATCCTCGGCTTCGAACATCGGCCGCTCGTGTCGGCCGACTACACGAACGACATTCGGTCGGGCATCGTCGACGGCCCCTCGACCATGGTCATCGACGGCTGCATGCTCAAAGTGCTCGTTTGGTACGACAACGAGTACGGCTACGCATTCCGCATGGCCGACCTCGCCGCCAAGGTCGCTGCGGCGCTCTGATCGCCCGAAAACCATTGACATGAACCGTCGGAACTACGCACTCGTCACCGGGGCGTACTGGGCCTTCACCATCACCGACGGCGCCCTGCGCATGTTGGTGCTGCTCTACTTCAACGGCCTCGGCTACTCGCCGGTGACACTGGCCTTTCTCTTTCTCGCGTACGAGTTCATGGGCATAGTGACCAACCTGCTCGGCGGCTGGGTGGGTTCGCGGACAGGGCTCGGCATCACACTCCGGGCCGGCCTGACACTCCAGGTCGTTGCGCTCATTGCACTGACGTTCCAACAGGTGTCGTGGGCCGAGTGGGTATCGGTCGTGTTCGTGATGGCCGTGCAGGCACTGTCGGGCATTGCGAAGGACCTGACGAAGATGAGTTCAAAAAGTGCCGTGAAGTTCGTTGCCGGATCCAAAGACGGCGCGCTGTTCAGGCTCGTCGCCATTTTGACCGGATCAAAGAACGCCCTCAAGGGCGTCGGCTTCTTCATCGGTGCTGCGCTACTCGCATCAATCGGTTTCGATGCTGCGCTCTGGGTGCTGGCCAGCCTTGTCGCCGTGGCACTCGCAGCCGTGATGTTAATGCTCAACGAAGACATCGGAAAGTCGAAGCGCAAAGCACCGCTGCGCTCGATCCTCACGAAGTCGGCCGGCGTCAACCGTTTGGCCGTAGCCCGAATCTTCCTCTTTGCATCCCGCGACATTTGGTTTGTGGTGGCGCTTCCCGTCTTCCTCGAGACCGAACTCGACTGGTCGTTCTACGGGATCGGCGGATTCCTCGCTGCGTGGATCATTGGCTATGGCGCTGTGCAGTCGATCGCACCCCGCATCCTCCGCTCGAGTGACAGCGATGTCGACGCTGCTCGAACCTGGTCACTGGCGCTCGGCGTCGTCGCTGGCGCGATTGCCGGGTTCGTTGCCGCTGACATCGCTGTGACCGCAGCAATAGTCGTCGGCCTCGTCGTGTTCGGCATCGTCTTTGCTGTCAACTCATCGCTGCACTCATACCTGATCCTGGCGTACGCCGATGACGACGCCGTTGCCACCGATGTCGGCTTCTACTACTCGGCCAACGCAGTCGGGCGGCTCGTCGGCACCTTGCTGTCGGGCCTGCTGTACCTGTGGGGCGGGCTGCCGGTCGCGCTCTGGGGTGCCACCGCATTCGTCGCCATCACCTGGCTCTTGACCCTGCGCCTGCCCGATCTCGACGACAGCCCAGCGCCCGCAACCAGCGACACAATTTCCTCACCCCGGCGTCTTCTGTAAACGACTGGTGGACCCGAGCGAGTCACTCGTTTGGACAATCGACACCCACTGCAAGCCTCGAGACTGCTAGGTGGCAGGTTCGACGGGGAACAGTGTCGGGATGATCGCCCGGGCAATCAGCGCGCCGACCAATTGGGCAGCGATGAAGCCAGGCGCCGACGACGGCGCGATGCCCGCGAACGTGTCACTCAAGGTTCGTGCGACCGAAACCATCGGGTTGGCAAAACTCGTCGACGACGTGAAGAAGTATGCACCACCAATCCACACGCCGACCGCCACGGCGACCACATGGGGCTTGCCCAGCCGTGCGGCTCCGTGAATCACGAGGAGCAACCCAATCATCGCGATCACTTCCGACAGCAATTCGGCTGCACTGTTGCGATCCTTCTGCGACAGGAAGATCGCACCGCGCCCCGTCTGCTGCGCAAACATCAGGTTGGCAAGCACCGCGCCAACACAGCCACCGAGCAGCTGCGCACCGACGTAGCTCGCAGCTTCGATGTTGTTCATGCGTCCGAGCAGGCGTTCCACGAGCGTGACAGCAGGGTTGAAATGTGCCCCCGACACAGTCGCAAACATGATGATCAAGCCAATGAGTGCGCCAGCGGTCGCTGCGGAGTTCTCAAGGAGCTGCAACCCAACGTCTGTCGGCGACAATGTCTCGGCCATGATGCCCGACCCGATCACGGCAACCACGAGAAACGCGCTCCCGATGCCTTCAGCGAGAAGTCGCGTCGTCAGTGGGGGAGGAGCGTTACTCATGAGCGGGCTGCACCGTACCCGATTGCATCGACACCTATCAATATGACCTTTATAATGACCTCTGATGACCAATCAATCAGCAGCCTCTTGCGATGGGGCGATCTTGCAGCTCAATGCGGCCGAGGCATCGTTGCTCGCCAACCAGCTTGGTGCACTGGCTGATCCGGTTCGTCTCCAGATCTTGTCGATGATCTCAACATCGCCGGCCGGCGAAGTGTGCGCCTGTGCCTTCGTTGACCCAATCGGCAAATCGCAACCCACGGTGTCACACCACCTCAAAGTCCTCGCCGAGGCCGGGCTGGTCGACGGTGACAAGCGCGGTCGCTGGATCTGGTACCGGCTGACGCCAGGGGCGCTCAACGCCACAACGACAGCGCTTCTCGACGCCACTTCCTGACATGTGCGGCCGGTTCGTCTCCACCAGCACCCCCGACGCGATCGCCTCGCACTTCGGTGCGACAACAAGCATCGAATCGCTCGGCCAGAACTTCAACGTCGCACCAACCCACGACATCTACGGTGTGGTCGCTGACCCGGCTGGCAACAAGAGCGTCCAGGCGTTCCACTGGGGCCTGATCCCAGGTTGGGCGAAGGAACGCAAGATCGGCGCCAAGATGATCAATGCCCGGTCCGAGACGATCACCGAAAAGCCATCGTTCCGTGGCCTCGTCAAGAACAAGAGGGTCATCATCTCAATGGACGGCTTCTACGAATGGAAGCCCGGCTCACCGGACGGCCCACTCAACAGCAAGGGTAAGCCACTCAAGCAGCCGATGTTCGTCGAACCCATCGACGGCAAGCCGCTGGCGGTTGCGGGGCTCTGGTCTGCGTGGAAGGACCCAACAGATCCCGAGCAGCGATGGCTGCACAGCGCCACGGTGATCACGACCGGGGCCAACACCGACATGTCGGTCATCCATGACCGGATGCCGGTCCTCGTGCCACCAGACCGATGGGAGGAGTGGCTCGACCCGGCCAATGCCGACATCGAGTCACTCAGCAACCTGTTCACCGCACGCAACGACGGCATCCTGCGCCTCTACGACGTCAGTACCGACGTCAACAGCGTCCGGAACAACACCCCCGACCTCACCGCCCCAATCTCAGGTTGAGAGTTCGGCGGCGATGGCTGCTGCCCACGCATCGAGGTCAGACCGCTCGACGCTCGACGCAGCGTGAGCGAATGACAGCTCACTCATTTCGTTGGTGGGGATCAGATGGATGTGGGCGTGAGGCACCTCGTAGCCGGCGATAATCATGCCGACCTTCTCGCACCCGAAAGCTCGTTCCTGCGCCTGAGCAATCGTGCGACTCACGTCGAACATGTGGGCGTTCAGCTCGGGGGAAGCGTCGATCCAGTGGTCAATCTCTTCGACCGGCACCACGAGCACGTGGCCAGCTGTAATCGGGTTGATCGACATGAATGCCACGCAGTGTTCGTCGCGCCAAACGAACGTGCCGGGAATGTCGCCGTTGATGATCATGGTGAAGACAGTGCTCATACGTCGGCCACAGTACGCGCCACGTACGATGGTCACGTGACCGATCCTCAACCAACATCGGCCGTCCCCGACGCGGAGGCAGCCGAAGCTGGCCTATTCGACAACCTCTGGACGGTGCCGAACTTCTTCACGCTGGCCCGCCTGCTGTGCCTACCGCTGTTCCTTTGGCTCCTTTTCAGCCAAGACAACCGCGCCGGAGCCGCATGGATGCTTGTTGCGCTCGGGTCGACCGACTGGATCGACGGCTACATCGCACGCCGCTTCAATCAGGTCAGCGAATTCGGAAAGATGTTCGATCCGACCGTCGATCGACTTTTCTTCTTCGTCTCCGTTATTGCAATCATCATCGACGGCTCGATTCCGCTCTGGTTCGCCCTGGCCGTGCTGCTCCGCGAGGTTGCCGTTGGGCTGATGATGGCGATCGCGACACTGTTCTTCGAGATGGAACGCTTTGACGTCACCTGGTGGGGCAAGACCGCCACCTTCCTCCTCATGGGCGCTGTACCGAGCTTCCTGATCGGCAACGCCGACGTCTTCGAGTCCGGGTTCTTCAGCGTCATGGCGTGGCTTGCAGGCATCCCAGGCCTGGCCTTGAGCTACTGGACCGGCATCACCTACATCCCGCAGGTCCGCAAGAGCATCGCCGAAGGTCGCGCACATCGTGCCGATCGTGTTCCTTCTGCACCCTGATTCTGGCTACGGTGGGAGAGATGAACATTCCAGCTGAACTTCGCTACTCGTCTGACCACGAATGGATCCGCCAGGACGGCAATACTGTCACGATCGGGATCACCGAATTCGCTCAAGATTCCCTCGGTGACGTTGTCTTCGTCGAGGCACCCGAGGCCACCAGCGTTGTCGCCGCTGGCGACTCATTTACCGAGGTCGAGAGCACGAAGTCCGTGAGCGATATCTACGCTCCGGTGTCCGGAACAATTGTTGCGATCAACGAGAAGCTCGACGACACGCCTGAACTTGTCAACAGTGATCCTTATGGTGACGGTTGGCTCTGTTCCATTGAAATGAGTGATCCCTCTCAGCTCGACGGTTTGATGGACGCTGACAGCTACCGGGCGCTGACAGAAGGCTGACCCACATGAGTACCTACGTGTTCTGCAACCAGTGCGGCCACCGCAACCCACCCGAGAGCGCCTTCTGCTCAAGCTGTGGCGAACCATTGGACTCCCTGGACGACCGCACAATCACCCTCACGGCGATTGATCCCCTACAAGACGCACCGGGCCCGGACGATGACATCGTCATCCCAGTCGGCGACCTGCCTCTCGAGATTGGCGTCCTCATTGTTCGCGCCGGGGCCCAAGCTGGCGCTCGTTTCTCCCTCGACGAGACCACCACGAAGCGCGGCCGGCACCCCGACAGCGAAATCAGCCTCGACGACATCACGGTCTCTCGACGTCATGCTGAGATCGAGCGAACCACTGACGGCTACCTTGCGAGCGACGCTGGCTCCCTGAACGGCACCTACGTCAACCAGGAACGCATCGACAGAATGTTGCTTCGTCATGGCGATGAACTACAGATCGGTAAATTCCGGCTTGTGTTCTTTGAGCGTCACGATGGCTGAGCAACAGATCCCCAGCGCGTCGATGTCCCACCTCTCAATCGGTGAGGTACTCGCGTTCCTCCTCGAAGAGTTCCCCGATGTCACCATTTCGAAGATTCGTTTCCTGGAGAGTCAAGGTCTGATCGACCCTGAGCGCACCCCATCGGGCTACCGAAAGTTCTACGACGACGATGTCGAGCTGCTGCGATGCATTCTGCGCGAGCAACGAGAGAACTACCTGCCGTTGCGAGTGATCAAGGATCGCCTCGACTCGGGTGAGATCGACCCAACCACTGAAATTCCACGCCCAAGCGGTATCAAAAACATTCCCGACGACGGAGCCGGCACCGATGCACTCTTTGCGCACACGGCTGCATCTCACGCCAACGCAACGAACGCTGGTGAATCATCGGTCGACCACCGGCAAGCCCCAGTGCAAGATCCCATTCCGACGGATGCACTCCCCACGGATGAACCAACGGCGAAGGCGCCACCCACACCCACGCCAACGATTCCTGCACCGAATCTTCTTCCTGGCGTAGTGCTCACGAAGAGCGAACTGTGTTCGATGGCTGGCCTTGACGCAGCCGAATTCGACAACCTCGAGTCGTACGGACTGATCACTTCTCTGCGGGGTTCGAGTGGGATATACGACGAAGGCGCACTCGACATCGCCCGCGTGTCCAAGCAGTTCCTCGACGCCGGCGCTGACGCTCGCCACCTCCGTGGGTGGAAGGTCGCAGCCGACCGCGAAGTCGGCCTGTTCGAGCAAATGATCCAGCCACTTCTTCGCCAGCGCAATCCGCAAGCGACCGGCCAAGCTCGCCAACACCTCGTCGATCTCGATCAACTCGGCGGTCAGCTGCGCGACGCATTGATGCAAGCTGCGATGCGCCACCACTTCGAAGACTGAGTATCGTTCACGGTGTGATCCCTCTCGAGCTGGTTGGCGTACGTGTCGAAGTCCCGGCGAACACGCCGATGATGTTGCTGCGGGAGCAGGGTGGCAGCCAGCGTCTCCTGCCGATCTACATCGGAACGCCTGAAGCCTCCGCAATCCATTACGCGCTCGAAGGCGTCCAGCCGCCTCGTCCGCTCACACACGACTTGTTCCTCGTCACGCTCGGCGAACTCGGCGCGTCGGTGACGAAGATCATCGTCACGGCGATGATCGACCGAACATTCCATGCCGAAGTGCACCTGTCGTCTCCAGCGGGGGACAAGGTCATCTCTTGTCGCCCATCAGACGCTGTTGCATTGGCAGTTCGTTGCGATGCGCCGTTGTTCGCCAGCGACGAACTGATGGATGCCGAAGCACAAGACGCTCCGGCTGAGCCCGAGAACGACGCCGCCGAGATCATCGACGACTTCAAAGATTTCCTCGACACCGTCAGCCCTGAAGACTTCCAAGCCTGAGCCCGAATGGGCACCGCGATTGTCTACGAGTTGCGTGAGCCCGCTGCGGCGCCTCCAGCAAACTCTCAATCAATGGTTGACCGTTGGGTGACAGGTGCGTAGGATCGTGTATCTCACAGAGCTGTAACTACCTGTTTGTGGTGCCGCCGCGTGAGCCTCGACAACCGTCGGCCACCGCGTGCCGTCCTGTCGGGATCAACGAACCGGAGGCAGGACCATGGACAACGCACAACTCAATGATCAACAGCTCGCGAAAGCGCTCGGATACAGCGGCACGCAGACAGCCACGGTCGTCGGAATTACCTACCGCCAGCTCGACTATTGGGCCCGCACCGACCTGATCCGCCCGTCGCTCAGCGATGCCAGCGGCAGCGGCAGTCGGCGTCGCTACTCCTACACCGACCTACTCGAACTGAAGACGATCAAGAAGCTGCTCGATGCCGGTATCAAGCTGGAACAAGTCCGCAAGGTGTTCGAGTATCTACGCGAACACGTCACCACCGACATCGCATCGGCCCACCTCGTCATCGAGGGTGAAAGCGTGCAGGTCTGTGCCGACGACGGTCAATTGATCGACGTTTTAAAAAAGGGCCAGGGCGTCCTCAACATGTTGTCGATGAGTGGAGTGCAGTCCGAACTCGAGGCCGATGTCGCTGAAATCGCTGCACAGATCCTCGACGAACAGCCCCACCGGCGAGTCATCTGAGCAAACAGCAACCACATGCAACTTGAACGATCACCACTCGTCGAACAGCACCGGGCCCTCGACGCCAATCTCGTCGAGTTCGGTGGCTGGGAGATGCCCATTGCTTACCCGTCGGGCACCGTTGCCGAACACCTCGCTTGCCGCAATGGCGCGGCGATGTTCGACGTGTCGCACTTGGGCTCCGTCCGGATCGAAGGCGAAGGTGCTTTCGATCGCCTGCAGGCTGCGTTCACCAACGACCTCAACAAAATCGCTCCAGGCCGAGCGCAGTACACGCATCTCCTCGATGCAACTGATGCCTCCGTGCTCGACGACATCATCATCTGGTGGCATCCACGCGCCGACGGCGAACCTGACGTCTTCGACGTGATGCCGAACGCTTCCAACACCGACGACGTCGTCGCCGCCATTGGGGGAGTCGAGACAACCCGCACGCGGGCAGTCATCGCAGTGCAGGGCCCCGAAGCCAAAGCACAACTTGCTGCCGTCTTCCCTGCTGCAGCAGCAGTGGGCCGATTCCGTGTCGCCATCTGCGAATGGAAGGGCACGAATTGCACCGTTGGCGGTACGGGCTACACCGGCGCACCAGGCGTCGAAATCGCTGTGCCTGTCGCCGCGGCCTCTGCTCTCTGGGAAGCCCTCGTCGCTGCGGGCATCACGCCGGCAGGGCTCGGCGCACGCGACACGCTTCGTCTCGAATCAGGATTGCCGCTCCACGGCCAAGAACTTGGCACAGGGATCACGTCGCTGCAGGCCGATCTCGCCTGGGTCGTTGCCTGGAACAAACCCGCCTTTACCGGCCGTGATGCTGCTCTTGCCGAACGTGAAATCGGCGTCGCTCGTCGACTTTTTGGTATCACCGTTGAAGGCCGTCGACCGGCCCGAACAGGCTGCTCCATCTCAATTGACGGCGAGGTCGTCGGTGCGGTCACCAGCGGCAACTTCTCACCGCTCCTTGGTCATGCAATCGCGCTCGGGTTTCTCCCACCGCAAACCCCTGAGGGGCAAGCGGTATCGATCGACGTCCGCGGCAAAGAGCTGATTGGTCGCATCGTGCGACCACCATTCGTCTAACGCTCTGGTCAGGATTTCTTGGCAGCAGTCTTTTTCTGCGCAGTCTTCTTGCGAGCAGCGGGCTTCTTCGTTGCGGTCTTTTTGGTCGCCGCACGCTTGGTCGGCGCAGCAGCAGGTGCGGGCTCTGCCCGAGGTGCAGGCCGTGAGCTGCCACCCATGCCAGGGAACTTCAGCCCGCCGAACAGCCCACCTGCTGATTCAGCAAGCTGCGTGAGTGGCCCGAGGCGGTTCTGTAGGTCACTCAGGATGTCGCTGAACTGACCGAGTTGATTCGGCAGTTGAGCAAACGCCGGCGTCGCCAAGGTCTTTGCCAGCCGCTCAATCCCCGGAGCGGCAGCCATCGCTGGCCCGCTGACGACCTTCATCATCTCGTCAGCAGTTTTGATCGTCCGTGTCATCTGAGGAATTGCAGACCTGATCGGCTCTTCAAGCTCACTGACGATTGCATTGATCCGCTCGGTGGTCTCGTTGAGGTTTTCCATCGTGCGGTTGAAGTTCTCGACGCCCTTGAGGAACTCGTCGACCCCCTTGCGGAATTGCTCGAACGACTGGATCGTTCCAGCAAGCGGCGCCGCAAAAAGGTTGAACATTTGCGACAGGGGATCACTCTCGGCCATACCCACAACCTATCTGTGTGCGTTCAGGTGGCATATGCCTCAAGGGGCTCGCAAGAGCAGACGAGGTTCCGATCGCCGTACGCACCGTCGATCCTCGACACCGGCGGAAAGAATTTCGACACACGCAGCGAGTCGAGGGGGAATGCGCCGAGCTCACGCGGGTACGGCCGATCCCAGTCTCCGAGCAATTCCTCCGATGTGTGTGGAGCATGCCGCAAGGGGCTCTCCTCGATCGGCCATTCTCCGGAAGCGACTCGGTCGATCTCGCTCTTGATCGAGATCATCGCACTGCAAAAACGGTCGATCTCGCGCAACGTTTCGCTTTCGGTTGGCTCGATCATCAAGGTGCCTGCGACAGGGAAGCTCATTGTTGGTGCGTGGAACCCGTAGTCCATCAGGCGCTTGGCCACGTCGTCGACGGTAACGCCCGTGTCCTTGGTGATATCGCGGACATCAATGATGCACTCGTGGGCAACACGGCCCTGTTCGCCTCGGTACAGCACCGGGAAATGCTCATCAAGTCGCTCGGCAATGTAGTTCGCAGCAACGATCGCCACCGAGGTGGCGTCGGTGAGGCCCTGGCCACCCATCATTTCGAGATACATCCACGGAATCGGCAGGATGCCAGCCGAGCCGAAGTTGGCTGCTGAAACGGCGCCGACCAATGATGATCCGTCGAGCGGATCACCTGGGAGGAACGGCTCAAGATGGGCCCGGACACCAATCGGACCGACGCCGGGACCACCACCGCCGTGCGGGATGCAGAACGTCTTGTGTAGGTTCAGGTGGCTGACGTCTGCACCGAACTTGCCAGGTCGAGCATGACCCACCAGCGCATTCAGGTTGGCCCCATCGACGTACACCTGACCCCCAGCGTCGTGGACCAATCCACACAGTTCGCCGATCGATGCTTCGAACACCCCGTGTGTCGACGGGTAGGTGACCATGATTGCCGCGAGCCGATCGCCGACTTCAGCAATTTTGAGTCGTACGTCGTCGAGGTCAACGTTGCCTCGAACATCGCATGCAACGACCTTGACGTCGAGGCCAGCCATCACAGCACTCGCCGCATTGGTCCCGTGCGCACTCGAGGGAATCAGGCAGACGGTGCGCTGCTCGTCGCCATTGCTCCGGTGGAAAGCACGAATGGCGAGCAGACCGGCAAACTCGCCCTGGCTCCCCGCGTTCGGTTGCAGGCTCACGGCGTCGTAGCCGGTGATCGCTGCAAGCCGACCAGCCAGATCGTCAATCATCGCCCGATACCCGGCAACCTGCGCAGCGGGAGCGAACGGATGGATTTCAGCAAACTCAGGCCACGTGATCGGCAGCATCTCCGACGTGGCATTCAGCTTCATTGTGCAGGATCCGAGCGGGATCATCGTACGGTCCAGCGCCAGGTCACGATCGCTGAGACGTCGCAGGTATCGAAGCATTTCATGTTCGGAGTGATATCGCTCGAACACCGACTGCGTCAGGAATTCATCCGTGCGACGCAATGCAGCGGGAAGCCCATCGGCAGCATCATCGAGCGCAGTCTCAACTAATGGTTGGCCCCCCAGTGCAGAGATAACCATCGAGACCTGATCGAGGGTCGACATCTCATCGAAGGTGATACCAATTTTGCTGTCGCTGACCCGTCGAACATTGAACCCGGCATCGAGGGCAGCAGCGATCGATGCGTCGACGTCAGAGGAGCGCATTGTCAGCGTGTCGAACCACGTGTCGTTCACGATCTCGACGCCCCCGGCCCGTAAACCGGCTGCGGCTATCGAGGTGAGTCGCTGCACCCGCTCGGCAATGCGGGTGAGGCCGGCTTTGCCGTGCCATGCCGCGTACAGGCCAGCAATATTGGCGAGCAGCACCTGAGCTGTGCAGATGTTCGACGTGGCCTTCTCGCGTCGGATGTGCTGCTCTCGGGTCTGCAGCGCCAGGCGGAGCGCAGGGCGGCCAGCGGTGTCGGTGCTGACGCCGACGATGCGGCCCGGCATCGATCGTGCTGACTTCTCGCGGGCTGCGACGAACGCAGCGTGCGGGCCGCCAAACGCCATGGGCACACCAAAGCGTTGCGCCGAACCAATGGCGATGTCGGCACCCATCTCGCCGGGCGACGTCAGAAGAACCGATGCCAACGGATCGGTAATAACTGCCGCGACACCACCGTGGCCGTGCACGACAGCAATGGCGGCGGTCCAATCCATGACCCGACCCTGCGAGCCAGGGTTACTGAACACGGCGCCAAACACGCCAGCTTCGTCGTCGAGGAGTGCAACGTCGCCAACAGCCAGGTCGATACCGACCGGCTCGGCACGCGTCCGTAGAACCGCGAGCGACTGAGGGTGAATGTCCTCGTGGACAAAGAAGCGCTGCGACTTCGACTTTGATTGGCGGCGCGCCATCGTCATGGCTTCGGCCGCCGCGGTTCCTTCGTCAAGCAGCGAGGCATTGGCGACGTCGAGGCCAGTGAGTTCGGTGACGAGGGTCTGGAAGTTGAGGATGGCTTCAAGACGACCCTGGCTGATTTCTGGCTGATACGGCGTGTACGCCGTGTACCAAGCCGGGTTTTCTAACACGTTGCGGGCAATGACCGGGGGAGTGATCGTGCCCGTGTAACCCATGCCGATCAAGCTGGTCACGACCTGATTTTTACTGGCAATCGCACGTAAACGACGGATTGCTTCAGCCTCGGGCACAGCAGGTGCCATGCCGAGTGGTTGCTCCGAACGAATGGAGTCGGGCATGGTCATGTCGAGGAGTGCGTCGACCGACTCGACGCCGATCGTGTCAAGCATGTGGGCCATGTCAGAGGCCGAGGGGCCAATGTGGCGGCGGACGAATTCGTCGGGTTCAAACAGGTCGGCGATCGGTGTGGGCACAGTTCACTCCAGGGTTGGTGAGTTGGCCCCCGCTGTCATCGATGCCTGAGAGTTTTGATCCCCGTGGGCGAGCCGCCAGCATCTGCCGACGACCTCTTTCCAGCGTGCCTCACTCGAACGGTCCTGGTGCTTGAGCGATTGCCGGGGTGGGTTGCGCCTTCAGCGCCGGATTGAACCGGCTCTCCCGATCGAGTGGATCGGCGTTTCAGTTGTGGGGTGCACGATAGCAAGGTGGCACCATCGACACGTGAACCCACGCCGGGATGGTGTTTCCGGTCCCAAGGGCGCCGGACGCCGAAACGCCGCACTACGACTCGCTG
>Ga0115001_10002935_pt1 | contig 12958 bp, 12 predicted proteins | sample ArcticOcean_MG_C_12_FD_89869 | JGI IMG/M metagenome (GOLD analysis project Ga0115001, IMG submission 89869) | Marine microbial communities from western Arctic Ocean - ArcticOcean_MG_CB8_130 | ecosystem: Environmental > Aquatic > Marine > Oceanic | place: Arctic Ocean: Canada Basin | collected... | reverse complement strand
TCTTTATATATTCTAAAGTCAATTACAGGCTTTGATGAAAGATCAGCTATTGCTTGATCTCTTACAATTTCACTCATTGCCGTATAAGTCTGATCACCTAAAGGTATAGCTCCAGTATTAGTAGATTCAACCCTCTTTACAGCACCTCCACCTAAACCGTATGTTGAGTTAGGGCCTCCAGGAGCATCTAAGTATGCCCAGAATCCAAATTTTGCAAGCATACCGGCCGTACCTCTTGAGTGAAATGCATCATTAGTTAAGTTAATTAATCTGTTATATCCATTTTCATAAGAAGCACCACCTAAGGTTGGTATAGTGCTCATGTTAATTACGTTCCAGTTATTTTCAAGAAAAGCAGTGTTTCTAGGTTTTGCAACTTTTTCATATCTTTGTAAAGTGACACTTAAGTTAGAAAGTAGTCCATGTCTAGTTAAGTGTAGTCCAGATCCCATACCTGCTATCTGTAATAGTGTTGTAGCTGGGTTGTATACTCTTGTAGCTCTAGACACTATATTTGGAATTGGAGTTATTAATGCTCTATTCTTTTCTAGCTTTGGTGCAGTTAATTGCAATCCTATTTGTTGTCCTATAAATAGTAAGCCAGCAGCTCCTCCAGCCATAAACTTAGCAATTCTAACACTGTCCATTAAAGGTCTTTCTATTGCTGCAATTCCACCTCTAACTAAGTTTGAAGGCATTGAGAATATCTCACCTCCTCTATTCATATAGGGCCCAACTCCAAAGCTTCCCCAGAATTGTGGTTTATGCTTACCTACCCTTTGTATACCTCTTAGTATAAATGGCTGCTTAAACCACCCTAAGTTTGGTGTTGCATCATCCCTTAGATTAAACTTATTATACTGCTCAATAATCTTTGAGTCTTCTCTCTTTGCAATCTTATCTAGATTAATGTCTGTATTTGATAATTTCTTATTCTTAAAGTCTTCTATAAAAGGAGCAGCAGTATCTTTTGGTGTCATCTGGTTAAATGATTTCTTATTTTCCCAAAAGTCTAATAGACTAGTTTGTTTTTTAATAAATGCCATTAGAATATCCCCTTTGCACCACCAGATAGTGAGATTATCTCACCAACCTTTTGACCATCCATTGTTACTTCCATACCTAGTATTGCCTTTTCTAATTTATCTAATCTGTCTACAATCTCAGAAGAGCTTTTGTCTCCTCCACCTGATTCGCCACCACCTAATACTTCTCCTAAAGTGCCACCTAATACTGATCCTAGTAGTAATAATGTTGGTAGCATTGGAGTAAGTAGTAATAGTGATGCAGCTAGACCTACAATTGACAATGCAATTGATCCAATACCTAGTGCAACTGTAAATAATGCTCCACCTAAGCCTGCTAAAGCTGTTAATTCTGTAGATAGTGTTGGCATTACCATTCCTAATGCTGCTAGTGCACCTACAAATGGTGATAGTACAGCTAATCCTATAGCAAGTACTCCAAGACCAAATCCTAATGCAATGAATGAGAACCCTAATGCTGCTAGTGATAGTGGGTTTACTGCTGCTAGTGCAGGTAGTGCTAGCCCTAATGCAGTTATTGTTTCTGCTCCTCCAGCAGCAGAGAATGCTAATGCTCCGACAGCTGCAAATACTAAGCCTATGCCTAATGGTATTAAAGCATATCCCATAAGTAACATTGCTGGTATTGCAGGATACATCATCATCATTCCTATTGCAAGCTGAGGTAGTACATCTATTAATAGTAAGAAGTTAGGTATTGCCATTGACATTACATATAAAGCGGCTGCTAATACTAATACTGCAGCAGCTACTATTAACATTGCAGCAGCACCAGCAATAATTGCAATTGCACCTACTCCCGACATCATAATTGCGCCAATAAGTGCAACTGCAGCTACTAGTGCTAACATAGATACTACTGCCATTCCAATTGCACTCCAACTAACTTTCATAAATTCTTGGACTGCCTTTCCAAATATAAATACTGCAGCTGCTACAAGTATCATTGCAGCAGCACCAGCAACAATATTTTTCATATTTTTACCTACCTTTGATACACCCATATCTGATACACCACCTTTAGGAGCTGCAGGAGATGATGATGGTGAAATTGCATCTGTCATCCCTCCAGTCTTATTACCTCCAAACATTGCCTGCATACCTTTCATTAAACCAAATTGTATAACAGCTTGAGCGGCTGCCATCCCTAACTGAGTCATTGCCTGAACAGCACCTTCACTTAAAGAGTTATTTTCAGCAAGTATTTCACCTGTAGCTTCATAATGTTCTTTAGCTTCTTGAGATAAACCAGCAACCTTTTCTTGATTTGCTGCCATGTTAATTATATCTGGTACTGACATACCTAATGCACTTGCAAAAGCTTCTTGTTCAATTACATTCATTGCCTGGAAGTCTGCTATACTTCCTACATTCTTAAGTATCTCTTCCATCACAGTAGCTTGATCACCTGCTAGTGCAGCCTGTCTTGCCTTATCTAAGTTAAGTGTTCTACCAAGTAATACCTCAGCCTCCATTTGCTTTTCAATACTAGATTCTACATCTAATAAGCTTCTTCCTGCATCAACTACAGACTTAACTTCTATACCCAATTGTTTTGCACCTACCGATGCCTCAACAAAGCTGGCAGCTCCATCCTTACCAAACCTTGAAATTTCTTCTGTACTACCTGCCATATCTGCTAATACAGCTGCTGGTGCTACTCCTCTAGCCCTTGCAAGACTTATTGCCAAATCATCAGCATTAAGGCCTGCATGTGCACTCTGTTCAACCATCTCTGCAGCTTGGTCAGCTGACATTCCAAATCCTTCTGAAAGTACAGCTACCTTGTCAATTGCTGCATCCATCTCTTCACCTGTTAGTGCAGTATTCATGTAAATTGAACCAACTGCAGCAGCAGCTTCCGTTGCATCTACACCCATCATTCTAAACTTAGCAGTAGTTTCAGCAACTTGGCCTGTGATTTCCATAGCCTGGCCACCTACAGCTCCTAAAGTTTTTACTAGTTCTCTTGATGCCTTACCTACAGCACCTATTTCTTTCATAAGCATACCCATTGCAACCACACCTATCATCTTAGGGTCTTTTGCAAGATCAGAGAACTCTTTTGCCTTATTGCCTAATAAGTCATACTCATCAGCCAGCTCCTTAATCTTATCCTTTCTCTCTTCTTCTAAGCTTTTTATATCTTCTTGTGTTTTTTCAAACTCCTCTGCAGCCTTTTGTATATCTATCTGAGTCTGTAATATCATCATGAATGCGCCATTGACTTTATAACCAGCCTTAGCTGCATCCTGCATCATTTGATCTTGTGCACTTAATAGTGAGTTTAGCTTCTCACTGGCTGTAAGATTGTCAGACATTGCATCTTGCATGCTTTGAGTAGCAGAAGCCATTACGTCTGCAGCTGCACCACCCTCCTTAAGGTGACTTACTGTGCTTTGTAGCATTGATGCAAAAGACTTAGCCTCTTTATTGGCATCAATATAGGCATCTCTTATCTCTTTAGCACTATTAGCTGCGTCGTCTGACATGGTTTATCCCTATGCGAAGTTTTTTAACTTATCTTTAATGTTTGGAATCTTTTTGTCTATTGTTAGCTTAAAACCATCTGGAACTTTATCCCAAGATCCGTATTTCTTTTCTAAAGTTTTTGCTAATTTTACTACGTTATCTGCTGCCTTTGCGTGTTGATTCTTTGCAGCTGCTATTTTTTTGTCATAAGACATATTAACAGCATTCTTATGTTTTGTTGCTACCTTATCTAGCAAACCACTAACTATACCTTGAAGTGTAGATAGTGGTCCGAACTCTTGTATATGAGATTTTATCTCGAGCTTTATTAGATCCTTAAGTTGCTTTCTTTTATCCGACATTAATAGTTTCTCCTAATTAATTTAGTTCATATATAAATATCAGATAGTGAAAATATCTAACGACTTGGTGGCGAACTAAACCCAGGTGGTCTCGAGTTAGATGAACCTTTGCCTTTAGACGCACGCCTTTGAGCCTCATTTTCTTTTTTCATTTGTTCTTCAAGCTCTTTCATGTAGAACCTTCTCATCCATATAGGTAGATTATATACGTCCGAGAACGAGAACCCACCACCTGAGTGGTATACAATTTGAAAGATTGTTTTATGAAGGGCAGGTCTATACGCCGGCCCCAGGCCAAAAAAAGTTGACACCGAGTGGCAGCTTCATTTGCTGCTCGTTTCCTGTTGCTTCACTAAAGTACCAAAATGTCATATCAACATCTGGTGAGATCTCTGTAATATGATCTCTAAATGCTTTTGAGTCTTGTGCTAAGAATTGATTCTTTACAAACTTGTTAACAGTAATTTCTGAATCATCACCATCAACTGCTACTACCATGTATCTTAACCTTGTAGTAAACTCTTGTCTTGGATCATCCTTCCTCTTACCTCTATTAGACTTTTTAAGATCAAGTCCAATCTTTACCTCATCTCCATGATTAAGTATTTTCCAAGTAAGCTTCTTCTTTGATACCGGTAATTCAAATTCAAACTTATTTATGCCTTCTTCAAATTTTGCATTATCTAAGCCATTCTTATGTTTAAGTTCTTGTAGGTCTACCTTTACCTTTTCTTTATCACCTGTCCATGGGTCAGAGATTTCAACCTCGTATTCTGCACCATAACCTAATATCCTTGCAGCTACCATAATTGCATTTTTGTCACCTAAAAGTAGCTTATGATAAGGGATGCTTCCAACAACTAATGCTTTTAGCAGCTTATCAATAACAACGCCTTGCTGAATTAAGTTTTGTGAGGTAAGAATATCTTCCTCCTTAGCTGTCATGTATTTTATCTCTACCTTACCTGATCTTAGTGGGTTGTCTTTTTCATATAATACTCCACCTGAGGGTAAGTCGATCATCTCTGTTGGGAAGTCATGCTTTAGCACACCTCCATCAGTTTCAAAATCTTGTACAAGTTGTTTTTTTAAGTCTTCGTTTCCAGTTTTGTTCTTTTTAGAACCTGGATAATCAGTGTCTAGATTGTCTACCATTGTAGTTCTCCTTTATTGTTTTTTAATAACCTTATATATAAATATAACTATAGAAAAAAAATGCCCCGATTAAGGGCATCTTTTTCTAATTTTGTTTTTTGTTAATCACCAATCTTAAGATAGTGGGTGATATAGGTTTGCGTCTGTTACTATTACTACTACTACAGCTTTCTTTCCATTTGTTAATGTTGGTTGGAATGATGTAGTCATTGATACTAATTTTGTACTATCAATGGTGTCCAAGTAGTCTGAAACTGCCTTAGCTAAAGTTCCTGCAGTTGAAGATATCTCTCCACCTCCAGTAATGTCACCCGTTATTATCTTTGTAACTGTATCAAAATTTGCCATTCAAATTCTCCTTAGTATTGTAAGATTGCGTAGTCGTAAGCTAGTTCCAATGATATATTGATTGGGTCATCTGTTGCCCATTCCAAGTCACCGAATGTTGCGTTAACTGGAAAAGCACCTTTCAATGTCCATTCCTCAACCTTATCACCTACAGGTCCAAGTACATTAATAGTTACATCTTTCTTATAAAAGTCTGCATATCCTGCTCTACCTGTTACTGATTCATATCCTAGTCTAACCCATTCCATTACAGATTGTGCACCTGATGGTACAACTGGATCATACATTTCTATTGTTACGTTTTCCCAATTTGCCTTCCCTTGGATCTTTCGTTTTGTATTAATGTGATCTAGTTCCTTTGCTTCAATTGCAATGTTTGGTCTATTAACCTTCTTGCAAATAAAACTTGGGATACCATCAACATATAATACAAACCTATTTGATGTTTTAGGTTGGAATGCTGTGAACATAAGTTCATTAGGGTCTATTACTTGAGCCATATTTTATCTCCTCTTAAATTATATCTATTATTCACCAAAAGTTGCACCAGTTGGTAATACGTTAAAGTCAATTACTATAAATTCTGCTGCCTTAGCCGGTTGTAAGAATATCTCACCTTTTAAGATGTTTCTGTCAATTACATCAGGTGTATTATTTGATTCATCCATTACTACTCTAAAAGCATACAAACCTTGCTTTGTCTGTACATCTGCCATATATGGATTCACAGCTGATAAGAATCTATTTCTTGTTGCTGCAGTATTATTTTCGAATACTAAGAATCTTGATGTAGATGCAATAAACTTCTTAAGTCTAATTAATAGTCTTCTAACATTTACACGGTCAAGAGCAGATGCCTTTCTTTGTAATGTTTTCTGTCCCCAAGCAGCTACACCTTGTCCAGGGAAAGTTGCAATAGGGTTAATGCCTTTTTCATATAATGTATCTCTGTCTACATGAGGTAATTTTCTCTCTGCTTGAATTGCAGAATCAAGCCCACCTCTATTTAAACCTGCAGGAGCAAACCATTCATGAGCAACTTGATCATTGAATGCAAAGACTCCGCCCATTAAAGTAGATGCTGGCACCCATATTAATTGGTTAGTTGAAGTATCATTTGTCAAACACCATGGGTAGTACATTGCACCATAAGATGAATCATAATTATCACCAATAGCTGCAGCCGTAGCTACATTTGAGTCCCATTTTACAGGGTCAAGTATTGCCATACAGTCACCTCTATCCTCACATGAAGACAGAATTTGAGCTGCCAGTGCACTGTGTTCTCCTGCAATTACACCTGGTACTAATAACATGTTAATATCATAATCATCTGCGTTACCCATTAAAAGTATTGCAGAGTATAATGCATCACATGAAGTTAGCGTAGAGTAGTCATACCCTTGAACATTTGTTGAATCAATAGTTTCATTCCAATTTGCATTGGTACTGTTTGGTCCAGCACTTCCATCACTACCTCCAGTAAATGAACCTGACCAGACCCCTCCAGTAACTACCCTAGTTGGTAGTGAACCTGTTGCAGAGTTTAACCTTACAGTCCCATCTTCTAATAAGTAGTTTGGAGTTGCTTTTGCAACACTTGAAATTCTAATATATTTAGATTTGTTTGGATATTTACCTGTAGTCTTAACATATCTTGCAGTGCCTGAGCCTGCAATAGTATGTGTTTGGTTTCCAATAACTCTTTCAATATAGTTATTAGAATTAGGATCAAGATTAACACCGTTCCAAGATTCTAAAGCAATCTTTCTCTTCTTAGAGTCATCACCTCGTCTAATAGTTAGTGTAAAGCTACCTTTTGTGTCATTCACAGAACTTACTTCTAATCTTAAGTTGTCTCTATCACCTTTTGCATTTAGCATGTGGTTTGATATTGATCCTGAACTAGTTTGTAATACTCCATGTGATAATGTTTCACATGTGAATGAAGCAGTAATGATTGCTTGATCAGCATAATTATTTGTAGCTTCTGTTGCACTTAATGATGCAGATACTGGAACCTTACACGTTGCAGCAGTATAACTACCTGACAACATTCTAACTACAGTTAGAGCACTTCCGTTCTTTAAGTATTCTTTTGCAGCAGTATTTGTTAAATACGAATAATTCTTTTTATCTGCATCAGAACTACCTGAAGTAACTATGTCTCCAAATATCTGTACATATTCACTATAATTTGACACCATTGTTGGTGCCATTGCCGGACCTTTAGCTGTTGGTCCAATAACAGCAGCACCAATCTCACCTACAGCTTGTGGTAAGAATGATAAATCTTTTTCCGAGGTAAATACACCTGGTGATACAATTTTCTCAGCCATTTATTTCTCTCCTATCTCTTGTTTTGATATAATATCCAATACGTTTATGTATTCTATTCGTTATATAAATATCAGATTAAAACTGTAAAATTACGATTTTGGTATAAACTCTCCTTTGTCCATATCAATTGTTCCTTCACCATATTTTAATCTTAATGTTTCACCAAGCTCAACTTCGTCTTTCTGTAGTATGCTTAGTTCTTCAAGTACTAATGCTTTTGAATTTTGCAGCATTGCTTTTTGAATTTCTATTCCGCCTAGCTTATCTTGTGTTACTAGATATCTTTCTCTTGTTTCTTTTAATTTTGTTAACTCGTCTGTTGTAAACTTCTTGTTCATATTTTCCCTTTATTAATTTTGTTAAAACTTATTTATATTATCTTCTTTATCTTTGCCCTATTGGGTGGTATCCGTTGTTTGAGTTTCCTGATTCAACATTCACAGTTTCAGATGCACTTACATCTAAGCCTGTAGGTGTTATTGTTTCGGAAATTTGTATTGTTGTGTGTGATATTGCATCTTCAGCTTCAGAAGCAATCTTCTTCTGTAGTATATCAGGTATTAGGAAGCCTGATAGTGTTAGTGAGAAGTTTGATGTTATCACCCTGTCTGCTCCAGACTCAATCTCTGTTGCATTCTCAAATGAGTCAATTTTACTCTTAAAGTTGTATCTCTCTTTTTGTCCCCAGTATGAACCCTCAGCATAGTTAACAGCTTCTATTATAGAGTTCATTTGTTCTATAAACTCAGTGGTCACAACAAAGTCATAACTTAGATCTACATAGTCAGGCACAACAACTCTTTTATATGTCTTCTTCTTCTTAAAGCCTTGAAGTGTGTGGAAGTTATCATATTGATTTGCCACGTTAAAGTTGTTTTCAAAGCCTTGATACAATTTAGGTGAATTTGCATCCATCTTATTTCCGAGACCTCTTTGCTTTTCAATCCCTGTTCTCTTAAACATAATTAAAGGTAGTTGTATCTTGCCTTTATTATCTCTATACACTCTACTCTTTTGAATACTAGACCATCTTTCTGGGTTTCCGTACATTATTGGCACTTGAACTCTTTGGCCTGTACTATCAGTTATTTCTGGCATTATTGCATTTTCAAAATAGTCTATTATAACACTATCAATGTCAACTAAGCCTAGCTTTATATCTAGCTTCTTAGCTATCTTCCCACTTCTTACCTGCTCACCTCTGTGACCTATGTTTGGGTTAACTCCTGCAGCCCTTTGATCTTTATTTAATTCTGAATTTGCCATATTATATATTGTCCGGTATTATGCCTGCATTTCCTATACTAGTATTCTCTAGTGATAAGCTACTTCTTCTTGCCATGTGAGTTTTACATAGTATTGAGATGCTTGAACCAAAGTCCTCACCAAGAGTTGTTGTATCAGGATTGTGGGCCATATGATATTGCTCATCATTTACTGAGTCAACTTCCCAATAAGATGCATCCCACTTAAATATATCCCCTACCTGTATTACAAGATTAATATCTTTTATTGTTTCTCTAACAAATGCAAAATTACAAGCTTGGCTAATGTCTTCACCCATTCCGTTGTCTGCCCACTCCTTGTCTTCAGGTGTGATTATACAACCTACTCTTACAGCCGTCTTATAAATCTTTCTAACAGCCTCACCATACACATTCTCTTTTGTAAGTGTATTTGATATCTTATAAATATCAATTTCTGTGCCCAGAATTCTGTCTACTAGCTCATCACTTAGCTTTCTAAATAGCTGTGTGTCTCTGTTTCCTGAAAATAGTGCCATAATTATCCTATGTATATATTAAGTGGTACCTTGTTAATAGTCTCTTGGTGGAAGTTTGCCTCATCATTCTGCCTTTCCATTGCATTTCTTCTAGATGAAGCTTCTAAGTCTTCTCTTAGTTCTGATACTAATGCTTCCTTCTCTGCCAAACCTTCACTTCTTAGTGTGTCTCCATCTAAGCTTAATGCTTCACCTGGTGAAGGTATACTTCCATACTTACTTCTTACTATACCTAATAGCTCTTTTGCAAGTGCTAGCGTATACTTTCTTATCCATTGCTTTCCTGGGTTATTTATGTGTACATACTCTATGTGGTTGTATGTTACATTTGAAAAGTCTGATATTTTCGTTGATGTTCCCGAGGAATTATCTCTATCATCTGTTTTAATATATTGGAAGTGCACCTTAAAGCTTCCAGATGGTATTGGGAATAGACGCATTCTATTATTTTGTATCTCAAATCCATAAGCAGACTTTCTTACAATATCATTAAATTCAATAGCTTGAACCCTTAGTATATCATCATACATTGGCATCATCATATGATTAATTGCAGGGCTAAATCCACTCCATCCGAATGAATTCATTTGCTGAGATGTTGCAGTTGCAGTACCAACATAAGGATCAAAGAATCTAGTCATTGCTGGGGTTGCTTCATGAAATACTTTCTTTATCTCTATTGAAGTTGTTCCAGCAGTTCCACTTTCGAGTGACATGCTGTTATCTGATGTTGCTAGGTCATAAACTTGCCTACCTCTTGATGTAGTTACAGATCCTGTATACCAAGTTACATTTCCACCAACACCAGCCTCAGAGCCATATTCCTTACTTAGTGTAATTAATCTATTTAGTCCAGTTCCATCAATGTCTTTACCTGAATAGTTTGAAGATGTTGAGTCACCTTTAAGTCCAAGTAGGTTTTCTCTTATATTAAATCTGTTAACTTGTGCATTATATTCTGTTGTTGCCTCTTCAAAGCATGCAAAGAAGCTACCAGAGTTTAATTCTATATTTACTATAGGGTACCCCATCCTCTTAGCACACCATTTAGCTGTGCTTATTGCAGAACCAGTAAATATATCATCGTGGTCATATAAACCAAATGGTGTATCATTACTTGCTGCCCATTCAGCATTTCCATCCCATATCTTTATTTGTGTTGCCATAGATTTCCCCTTTTATATAAATATAAACTCAACTTTGTTCAATAATAAATATCAGCTAAAAGTTAAAACAAAAAAAAAGAGCCCCAAATTAATGGGGCCCTTTCCTAAGAATTATTAAAGACTATTTACTAAATAGTGTTTAATCCAGTTACATTGATCTTACCGTAGAATTCTGGTCTTACAACTTTCTTAGCATACCTAGTCATTACACCTTTTCTTGGAGTAAAGTTAGTTGGATCGTATACTAGTGGAGTCATAATTAATGGAATATAAGGAGCATAAACTGCACCAGTTTCCAAGAATTGAGTACCACGGAATCCCATAATAATCTCATTAGACTGCATGTAAGGGTTTTTGTAAACTGTGAATCTGTTAGCTAAGCTACCGATTTTAGTTACACCCATTGCAAATGATTGTTGAGCGCCGTCTGTATCAACACCGAATCCTGAAATAGATTCTAACACAGTAGAAACATCTGGTCCACATACTAAGAAGTTAGCACCACCACGCATTGTTTTTGCATGAATTTTGTTACTTACTTTTTGTACTTTTGTACCTAATGTTGCAAACCATGAAGTTTGTTGATAAGCATACATTGAACCAACATCAGCAAATGCAGTTCCAGCAGCATTTAATGCCTGTCCTGCAGCTGACCATGAGTCAGTTGTATTAGCATTAGCAGATAACATACTTAAGATCTCTAAATCTATTTCCATAGAAATATATTCAGATAACATAGATGTTAATTCAGCCTCAGCATCAATTGAGTGATAAGCATTCAAGTCTTGAGCAAATTCTGGAGTCCAGATTACTTTTAACTTTCTTGTCTTAGCTATGATAGCCTCAGATCTTAATTCAACATTCACTTCAGGAATATTCAAGTCTGTTGCAGTACCTTCAGCATAAGATGTAGGATCTTTATCCTCAAAATCACCTCTTGACTGGTCGTTAGCATTCTTGATTACATATGAAGTATTGATAGAATCAAAACCAAAGTCATCAGACCATGTTGGTAGTTCAGCAGCCGTTGAACCAATAAAGGTTACAACACCAGCAGAAGTAGCAGTAGTAAATTGTGGGTATAATACAAAGTCAGATGCAGAAACTTGGAAAGCTTGAGCAGCCTGTTCATCAAGATTAGTATTTCCAGTTGTAATTACAACTTTCTTAACTCTCTTAGCAGTAACTAAGGTAGCTAATGTTGAATCAAAGCCTACATCAGCAATAGATGCAGTAGATGCAGCAGTTAAAGTTCCAGCAATACCTGTTGAAGCAGATCTGTTTGTAGAATATCCGAATCTACCAGCACCATAAAGGCCACCAGAAGGATCAGTATTTTTGGTGTCTGTAACACCCATAATTTTATCGCCATCAGCGATGTTTCCAGATGTGGTCCCTCCAGCACCTGAGTTAGACCCATATTTAAAGTCTAAAAAGAACACTAGCCCTGAGGGTAGGTTCATTGGTTGTACACTTACAAAATCTTTTGCAGCAATTTCACCGAAAATTCTTCTTACTAGTGGTAATGCAACACCTGACCATTCTTCTTTACTACCACCTGTACCGGTAGCATTAGCTTCTTGGATCAATTGTCTAGCTTGGTTTTCTAAAAGAATAGCAGTATTATGTTTTTCATATTCTGCTTCAATTCCTTCTAGAAGGCCAGTCTTTTCCCACTTACTTACGTAAGCTTTAGTTTCGTTGATTTGTTGCCTATAAGTATTTTGAGCGTCGTTTAGTAAGTTACTTACGTTTGACATTTTTGTCTCCTAATTTTTTATAGTAAACCTGCCAACTTTTTCATTCTAGATGAAAAGTTGTTAGATTCAACAATTACGTTTTTATTTGGTTTAGTCGAATTAACGGCTTTTGAAGCAAAACCTTCAGTTACTGTTCTTCTCTTAGTTGGTTTGTATCCAGTTAAAGATTCAGCTAAAGTAGTGTATACTAATTTAACTTCTCTTACTGAAGTAGCCCTATCGAAAGTTTCAATAATTTTCATTTTTTGCGATTCATTTAGACCGTTACTTCTAAATAGTTTGTTTGAGAATAAAAGTTTTGCATTCAACAAATTAACTTCATTGATCTTATCTTTCAAGAACTTAATAGTCTTGTAAGCTTCTTTAAGATCTTCTTCAGTTTCTTCATCTGTAGTTACTTCGTCCTCATCTTCTTCTTGAAGTGCTTTAATTACCTCTTCTAAATCTATTTCATCATCTTCAGTTTCTTCTGCGGGTTCAGCTTCAGTCTCTTCATCTTCAGTCACGGGAACTTCTTCGTCATCGT
>Ga0115001_10002934_pt1 | contig 12960 bp, 13 predicted proteins | sample ArcticOcean_MG_C_12_FD_89869 | JGI IMG/M metagenome (GOLD analysis project Ga0115001, IMG submission 89869) | Marine microbial communities from western Arctic Ocean - ArcticOcean_MG_CB8_130 | ecosystem: Environmental > Aquatic > Marine > Oceanic | place: Arctic Ocean: Canada Basin | collected... | reverse complement strand
TTAAAAAAGTAAATATTGGAATTAGTATAAAAATTAAAACTCTAAAAATTTCATTAATAGGATTATACTTTTTAAAAAAAAACTCACCTTGAATTAAATTTGTTTGGTCATAAGGAATTTTGATTTTTTCCCAAATTATAGTTACAAAAAATAGAGAAATAATTGTCCAAATATAAGGATAAAATTTTTTCATATAAAGATATAAATTTTAGTTATGTTTTTTAATATCTTGGATCACATATTGATCTCTACCTTTTGTCTGCTCAAAAATTCTTGCTAGATAAATTCCAATTATTCCCATTGTAAAAAGTAAAACACCTGAAAAAAATGATATGGTTATTATAACTCCTGTTGAACCAGGAACAGCTATACCTGTAAACTTGGAGTATAGTGCGAACAAAATTAATAAAATAGAAAATATTAAGGAAAAAAAACCTAGCACAACTCCTAAATATAAAGGTTTTAAAGAATAGCTTGTTATACCACTAATAAATTCAGTAATAGGTCCTTTTGAAAAAAGAGGAAATTTTGATTCACCTTCAGCTCTAGGGTCTCTTTCATAATTTACAAAGCCCTGTTTATAACCAACCCATACTGACAGTCCTCTAATATATGGTCTAAATTCATTTTGTAATAATATCTTTTTTAATGCAGTTCTTGAAATCAATTTAAAATCACCAGCTTCAGTTGGCAAAGGGATCTCAGACAAATAATTTATAATTTTATAGGCAATTTTAGTAACTAACATTTTAAACGGAGACTCCCCATGCCTCTTAGTTCTAACTGTATGAACAATCTCAGCGCCAGTCTCATATTTCTTGATAAGTTTCGGAATAACCTCAGGTGGGTCTTGTAAATCTGTATCCATATAAACGATAGCATCACCTTTTGCCTCTCTAAATCCAGCAAGAACACAAGGTCCCACACCAAATGTTCTTGTCATATTAATTATGGTAATTGGATTACTTTTTTGGAGTTTCAATAAAATTTTTTCTGATTCATCATCTGAACAATCATTAATAAATATTAATTCATATTTCCAGTTATCAATCAGTGAAAGGCTATTTTCTAATCTATTGACTAATTCTTCTAAGTTTTTTTCTTCATTTTTAAATGAAAAAATAATTGATATAAGTTTCATAATAAATATTTATTAACATTGTTATCTTATAAGAAAATGAAAAAAAATTCTATCCAAAGATCAAAAAAAAATAAATTAGATCTTGTTATACTAGCAGGAGGTAAGGGTAGTAGAATTAAGCAATATTTAAAAAGACAATCAAAGCCAATGTCGAGATTTAATAATAAATATTTTATTGAATATATAATACAAAATTATAGCAAATATAATTTTAATAAAATCTATATCTTAGCAGGATATAGATCCATTAATATTTTTCAAAAATTTAATAAAAAAAAATATAATTTTGTTGAAATCGAATGCTTAAAAGAAAAAAAACTACTAGGTACTGGAGGAGCTTTATTTAAACTAAGAAAAAAAATTAAAGATTTTATATTAATAAATGGAGATACTATTTTTGATATTAATTTAAATGATTTAATAAAATCAAAAGATAAAAATGCATTAGGTTCGATCGCTTTAATTAAAAATAATTCAAACAAAAAAAACAAGAAATTAAATAAATTAAAACTATCTAAGAATAATTTATCATATAATAAATATGGTGAATTAATGAATGGTGGAATATATTATTTTAAAAAAGATATTTTTGATTATATCAAAAACAAACATTGTTCCTTAGAAAATGAAATACTACCAAATTTAATCAACAAAAAAATTATTTCTGGAAAAGAATTCAAGCAGTTTTTTTTTGATATAGGTAGCCCAAAAAATTATCAAAAAGCTGAAAAAACTTTATTTAAACATTTTTATAGACCAGCAGTTTTTTTAGATCGTGATGGTGTAATAAATTACGATAAAGGATATGTGCATAAAAAAAAAGACTTTAAGTTTAGACCTGGTGTACTTAAAGGATTAAAATTTTTATGCAAACATAATTACTATATATTTATTGTAACCAACCAAGCTGGAATAGGGAAAAAAATTTTTACCTTAGATGATTTTAATCAACTACATATAAATATTAAAAGAGAATTCCAAAATAAAAATATTTTTATAAATAACGTCTCATTTTCTCCATTTCATCCAAATGCTAAAATTAAGAAATATAAAAAAAATAGCCTCACTAGAAAACCAGGAAACCTAATGATTGAAAGAATTAAAAAAGAATGGCATGTAAATCTTTTGCAAAGTTTTATGATAGGAGATAAAATATCAGATAAAATTTGTGCAAAAAAAAGTGGGTTATATTTTGAATTTGCAAAAGATAATTTTTTTCTTCAGGCTAAATCCATAGTTAAAAAAACTAATAATTGTTTTTAATTTTTAAACCTTCTACTTTAAAGCCTTTGATTAATTCTTGTATACCCTCATTTAAGTCTCTTTTTGCTTTAAAACCTTTTTTTCTAAGTTTATCATTACTGACAAAATAATTTCTTTGATCGGGATCCTTTATTCCTTTTATTACACTTAACTTTAAATCTTTAATCTGTTTTTTTATTAATTGAGCTAATTGTAGCTTTGTAATATTTGCTGAATTTAACCCAGCATTATAAATATTATTTTTCATTTTTTTAAAATTATTTATTGTATAAAGTATACAATCAACAACATCCCTCACATGTATAAAATTTCTTCTAAAATGTGGTTCAAATAATTTTAATTTTTTTTCTTTTACAGCATTAAATACAAAGTTATTTACCATAACATCTGACCTCATCCTGTAACTAAATCCAAAAACTGTTGCAAGACGAAAACAAACATAATTTTTAGATTTAATAATTTCTTTTTCAGCATCGCATTTTGTTTTTCCGTACAGAGATATTGGATTTAATGGGCTATCTTCTGTGCAAAATTTATTTTTTTCACCAACACCGTACCCTGAATTAGACATAAGAAATATTATTTTCTTATTTTTAGAAAAATTTACACAGTCTTTAATTGCTTTATAATTTACGTTTACAGCATCTTTTTTGTATTTTTCACATAGTGGTGCTCCAACTAATCCTGCCAATGGGATTATATACTCATTTTGGGAAATTAATTTTTTCATTAACTTTTTATCCATAACATCTCCATTAATAAAATTAAAATTTTTGGAGTTGTATAAATGATTTAATGCCGAAGTTGAGTATTTCATAAGATCTACAACTGTCACCTTGTGACCAAGTTGAACTAATTCTGTTGCTAAAATTGAGCCTATGTAGCCTGCTCCACCTGTTATTAATATTTTTTTCATTTTATAATTGATCACCTTTTATTTTTCTTTTTAGTTTTATTTTAGTCATTTGTAAAATGTTATCAGCAGCAACCTTGCCAAATTTACTTTCAATTAACTTCAGAAATGGCTTATATGTGTGATACTTTGTAAATGCTTCATCTCTTAGTGTTATAACTTCTTCGGCAGTTAAGCTTTCGGTAGGAAGGGGTATAGTTTCAAAGGAGTGAAAAGAATATCCTTCATAATTATCAGGCAACTTAACTCCTTTATCAATTGCATCTTTGTATAATTGACTTCCAGGTAATGCCATTGCACCATAAGTGTTCCAACCAGCTGTGCAAAGCTCAAGACTTAACTCAAGTGTATTATTGATTGTTTCTAGCGTATCACCAGGCAGTCCATAAATATAATTAGCCATTACATGAATGTCTGCTTCATGAACTCTCTCTATTACTTTTTTAACATCTACATCTTCAAATTTACCTTTAGCTACTTCCAATCTAATTGATTTGTCACTACTTTCAATTCCTAAAGCTAACCATTTAATTCCTGCTTTTCTAACTAATTTTAAAATTTCAGGTCTTTTTACAGTATCAATTCTGCTATAACTCCAAATTCTTAAAGAGTCATCTTTGTTTCTTTTTGCTAACTCTTCACAAAGGGGTACATAATATTTTGGGTTTAAAAGAAACATTTCATCAACAATTCTTATTGTTTTTACTCCCATGGAAATTAATTTATCAAATTCTTTTATTACAAACTCTGTAGACCAAAATCTCATTTTACTGTAGTTTGAAGCAACACCAATTTCTTCATTGTCATCTCTATTTATAATATTTATCATGCAAAAATTACAATGAAACATACATCCTAAACTTGTTTGTAAACTTGCATAAGGTGTTCTTTTTTCAAAATCGTATTCTGCATGCCACATTGGTGCTCTGTATAAATCTAGTGGTTTTTTATCAAATGGAAGTAAATCCCAAGCGTATCCAGGTAAATCAGTATCCATTTTTTCAGTAGGAACAACTTTTTCAGCTGGCGTCATTTTAATTTCATCTTTATCCCTGTAAGCAATTCCTTTAATTGTACTTAAATTTTTAGAATTAAATATTTTTAAATTCAAAATATTTCTCAAAGAATAAACGGCTTCATTTGTAAAAACAAAATCTATCATTTTTTCTTTTTTTAAAGTTTCAATTGGCAGAGCTTGAACGTGGGAACCAATAATAGACATTGGAATATTAATCTTTTTATTCTTAAGGTAATTGGCAATATGAGTGACACCCGTCATATTAACAGTTCCGGCATTTACATTTTGACCGTAAGCAACAAAACATATCAATTTAGGTGCAGACTTTTTTATTCTATTAAATATATTTTCTTCAGTTAGGTTTTCGGCATTTGCATCTATGATGTTAACACTAAAACCGACCGATCTGGAAGATTCAGCAAGTAATAAAGCCCAAGTAGGAGGTTCAATGGCTGAATATGTTTTGGATAGTTCTTGATATGTTTTTTTTGAATTTCCACAAACTAAAAAACAACAATCTAAATTTTTCTTTTCATGCATTTTAAAGTTTTAAACTATTTAAAAAATTTAATATTTTTATTATTTTTTCGCTTTTTAAAGTAGGATAGTTTCCAATATAATACCCAAAGAAATGTACATGTTCAACATTTTTAAAATTTCTTAAATTAATATTCTTAACAATATTCTTAATATAAGGTTGTCTAAGTTGGTTCCCTCCCCCCGCGTTACCTCTTCTGAATTCAATATTCACTTTTTTTAATTGTGCCTCAAAATAATCTCTTTTTTTTAAATCATGTGTTTGTAATATTATTGGAAAAGCATAGTTGCTACTTCCCTTAATATCAAAATTTTTCCAATATTTATTACCATCTAACAATTTTAAAAATAATTGAAAATTTTTCGTTCTTAGTGCATTATTTTTATTTAAAGATTTGAGTTGATTTATTCCAATAGTAGCACCAATTTCATTATTTCTAAAATTTAAAGTAGGGTATAAAAATATAAACTTAGGTGATAAATGATTGTTTTTTTTAATAATTTTTTTTTCAAGAAAGTCATTACCAGACTCTCTTAACATCCCGTGAGATCTCAACATTTTAAGAGTTTCGTATATTTTTTTATCATTGGTGCATGCCATCCCACCCTCTATTGTTGTTAAATGATGCGCATAATAAAAAGAAAAATTTGAAATCAAACCATAACTACCTAATTTTTTTTTATTATAAGTTGCACCATGACTCTCACAAAAATCTTCAATTAAGTGTATTTTTTTTTTCTTTAATGAGGTTATTAATTTAGCGTCTAAACCATTAAAGCCTTGCGCATGAGTTATAAACACAGCTAATGTTTTTTTGTTTATCTTTTTTATTACCTCACCCGTATTCATGGACAAATTTGAATAATTAATATCTACAAAAACAGGTTTAAAACCATTCATAATTACTGAGTTTATATCTGACACCCAGGTTAACGTCGGCACTATTATTTCATTTTTAATTTTATCTTTATTTAAAGCTTTTAAAGCAGAAATAGTAATAAAATTTGCTGAAGAGCCAGAATTAACAAAAACTGAATATTTTGTACCAACCCATTTAGACCATTTTTTTTCAAATTCTTTTACTTTTTTTGATTGAGTCAATATTATATTTTTTTTGTTAATAAGCTTTCGAACTGAATCCATGTCAGATTTGGTAAAGTTATTATCCATTAATAAATGATTAATTTTCATAATATATTTTTATAAAGTGTTAAGTATTACCTCACAACCTTTATCAGAAAATTTAAATGGTATGTTTGTAATATTTTTTAACTTAGTTAAGAGTTTCTTTTTTTTTTTATCTTTAATATAAATAAGCATAAAACCACCACCACCACCTCCAAGCAATTTGCCACCTATGGCGCCATTTTCCATGCATGTATTATAAAGTTCATCTATCTTGTTATTAGAAACAAGATTACTTAAGTTCTTTTTTTCAAGCCACATTTCATTAAGTAGTATTCCAAAATCATCTAAATTGCCAGATTGTATAATTTTTTCACCTAGATCAACTTTTTTGATTATGTTTCTAATATTTTTTTCTTTTTTATTAGAGAGTTTATAAACATAGTTATTGGCGATTGACGCAGCATTTCTTTGAATACCTGTGTACAAAAGTAATAAATTTGAATTTAATTTTATTAAATTATTGCTAATAATTTTTTTTACTACAATTTTTTCATTTTTAAGAAACTTTATCTTATTGAAGCCTCCCACGGATGCGGCAACTTGATCTTGCGATCCCACCACTTCTTTCATGATTTTTTGTTCAAAATTAATGGTTTGCTTAGCAAGATTCATTCTCGATATGTTCTTTTTTTGGAACTTTAAAAATGCGGACATTAAACCTACAGAAAAACTTGAGCTAGAACCCATTCCACTTCTTGCTGGTAAATCACCATCATAATGTATTTCTAAACCAGATTTTATTTTATTTAGTTGTAAAAGTTTTTTTACTGTTAAATGTTGTATTTGTTCAATTTTCTTTACATTTTCAATTTTGGACCAAACGACTCTATACTTGTGATCAAAAAATGGAGGTAATTGCCTACATGAGATATAAATAAATTTATCTATAGTTGTGGATAAAACTGATCCACCAAATTTTTTATACCACTGCGGATAATCACTTCCTCCTCCAAAAAAAGAAATTCTGTACGGTGTTTTTGTAATAATCATATTTTTTATTTTTCTCTATAATAGTCTCCGTACTCAACTATAATTGTATTCTTTCCATCTTTTCTTTCATAAGCTCTTTTATACTCTGAAAAAATATCATCTGGTTTGATAAGTTTAACAACATCAATAGTTGTACACATTTTTTGTATTGCAGATGAAAAGTCACCCACATGTTGATATTGTGGGTGAAGTGGTCTTTGCGATCCAATAGAGGTTCGAATTATAATCTTAGGTTTAAATTTACTTCCTGCCATAGATTCAAATTTATCAATATGATTAACTAATTGATTTATACCGCATAATAAAAAATTCCATCTTGGGAAAATGCTAATAGGAACATTTCCGTCCATAGCCAACCCTAGAGACATTCCCATTTGCATTTCTTCAGCAACAGGAAGTTCCATAAGTTTTTTTTTAGGAACACCTTTTAATGTGTTAGACATAGCCGTCCCTGCTACCTCGACTGCTTGACCAATAAAAATTGTATCTTTTTTTTTGCCAAGAAAATCCATTGATTTTTTAATTTCATCAAAATATTTTTTCAAAATTCTACTCTTTTCCCAGCACCTGCATGAGGATATTTCAATTTATATTTATAATATGTCACAAACTTACTAGAAATATTTTCATAAGTTAGCTTTTTAGTGGACCAGGCTTTTCTAGTATCTGTACAAACTGATTTTCTATTATCTTCAACAATAAAGTGAATTGGTAATTTTTTATTTACACTATATTTAATACATTCGTGTGCAATACCTGTTTCCGAGGTCATGTCTCCAAGAAAACAATAAACTTTATTCTTTGATTTTTTTCTCTTTAATGAAGCAGCTAAACCTAATGCAATTGGTAATACCCCACCAACTATTGCAGATGAATAAATCTTATGTTCTATAAAGCATAGCGATATTGATTTACCGTTCATTATCTCTTTTTTTACTTTTTTTGTTGGGACGCCTTTTAGTAAGCACTGATAATGTGATCTCCAAGAACAAAAAACCCAATCATTTTTTTTAATTTTTTTAAAAAAGTTTATTAAAAATTTTTCATTACCTGAATATAAATGAATTGGTGATCTTATTTTTGCTTGATTAAAAAGATTTGCAATATCATCTTCAAAATTAATTAATTTTTTTTCATTCATACTTAGTTTTATATTTCATTTTTTATAAAGTTCATTAAAATTCTGATAAATATCTAAAAGATATTTTGCAAAGGAAATCGCTATAAAAGAAATACGAATAAGACTAAGATGTTTTGATAATTGATAAAATATTTCGATTATTTTTTTACTAAATTATTATTTTTATCTCTTAAAATCTTATCAGATACAAATAATGACTGCTCTCTATATGAATTAAAATCTCCACTTAATATCCTATGCACTCTAGATATTAATGAAAATCTAACTTTTTTAGATTGATTAAAACCAGAAGCATGCAAGGTATCAAGATTAACAAATATTAAATCTCCTTTTTTCATTTCAACTGAAGCTACCTTATACTTGTTGAGTATTTTTGAGTTGTAATTATAATTTAAGCTTTCTAATTTTGATTTTCGTTTTGCAGGCTTAATCATAATTAGTTTTTCTTTGTGACTTTTTGGTTTTACTTGTAAAGAGCCAGCATTTTTATCAACGTCGTGTAATGGTATATGCATGAAAAGTCCATTTTTTCCAAAATCATTTTGAAGATAATATCTATGTTCCTGGTGCCAATCTAGTTTATTTCTTTGATCAAATGGGCAATCCATTCTAGTCATAACACCAGAGACTGCTAAAGATTTTTCTTTTTTTTCAGATAACAATATTGCTGCAAGTTTTAATAACTGAGGATCTCTTGCCAGGTAATTACTACAAGCTGTGATTTGTAGATCATCATAAATTAAACCAAATTTTTTTTTATTTATTTTTCTAAAATTAATAAGTTTTTTGTGAAAATCTATATCGTTATAAATATTATTTTTAAATTTAATTTTATAAGATGCATATTTATTATAAATATCAACAATTGTTGAGAATATATTGTTGATTAATTTTTTATCAACAAAGTTTTTTATACAAACATATCCATTTTGTTTATAAAATTTTTCAATTTTTTTTATATCAGTAACTTTAAACATATAGAAATTTAAATTTTTTTACAGATAAAATAATTAATACCTACACCACTATAACCTTTAAATAAAAACTTAGCATTATCTAAAAATTTTTCTATCTTATCTTCACTGGTATTTAATTGAATCAAACTATACAATGAATTTATCTCATTTATTAAATCAATTGAAGTACTGTTCTTAATATTTCTTGAATTGTCTTTTTTTAAATAACTTTTAATACTTTTGATTTTTGTAAGTTTTTTTTGATTAATTTTTTTAAAATTATAAGGATCAATATTTGAAAATTCTCTAGAAACTTCTTTCATGTCATGAAATTGGACTTTAAATTTTTTCAATTGATCATTCATTAAACCATCAATTTCTTGATCATTCTTGATTTTTAGACTCCACTCTAACTCTAATTGATCAATCAATAATGGATTTTTCAGAAACTGTTTATCTGTATCAGCTAAGTTGTGAGTTTGACCTGCAGAGCTAAAAGAAATTGGTGGCCATGCGGAATACAATGTTAAAGAGTTTTTTTTAAACATTTCAAGTGTTTCTTGAAGGTCATAACTTTTGATTTTAGGGTTGATATAATCATCATAAATAATTGCTTTTTTTGACCTATTACCAAATTTTTTAGCTCTATCAAGGTGACTTTTAAAAAACTTTCTTGCTAATCTTTCAATTTCTTTATCATCAATTTTATTAAATTTTTTGATACTATATTTAAAAAGTATGTATCTTTGTAAGTTTCTTAAAAATCGACCAGATGATAGATTGGTCCCGTAAATTAAATATCCCTTGGGTTTAAGGGAATCACACAAGTTTTTAAAAGCCTTCTTTGGATTGTCTGTATGATGCAAAACACCGTCTGCAGTAACAATATCAAATAATTTTTTATTTTTATAATCAAATAAAGATTGGTTTATAAATTTATAGTCTTTTTTTTTGTGATATTTTGCATAAATTTTTTTACATCTAGTAACGGCATCTTTATTCATTTCAATGCCAGTCAATTTCGCTCCCCATTTAGAATAGTATATTGAAGTGTCTCCAGTACCAGAGCCAAATTCGAGTAATTCTTCACCTTTAAACATTTTTTTAGGAAATTTTAATAAATTTTCAAAAATATTTTCTTTTATTTTTTCTCTATAGTTGAAGTCTTTTTTATTTAATATGAAGTGGATTGAAGGATTCACTTTTTTGTAGACCTTTAGTACCTCCGAAGTAAAATGTTTGACTGACTTGTTTGACCTCATAATCAATAATATTTTAAACTTTTTAAATGATAATTAGTCTAAAGACTAATATTTGCAATACTTATTTTATGAATAAAATGTTGAAATGATCACCAAATTCATGAAAAGTCTATTAATATATCTTTAGGATTTTTAATCAAAACTTTAATTCATTTTTTTTAATATATTTTCAATTTCTTTGATTGTAATTTTTGAGGCACAACCAAAGTATTTAATTCTTTTTTTTCGTAATAGTTTTATTTGAGTGACGTATTCATTATTTTTTGAAGACATGATTGTTAATCTATTTACAATGTTTTTATATTGTTTCACTATTATTCCAATTTTATTTCTGTCATTAAAAAAATTTGAGTCTGAGAGTTTGTCTTTTTTTAATAAAGTCTCATTTTTAGAAAAAAAAATTACAAGGCGTAGTGATGAGAAAGCAAAAGTATATGCACTATCGCGCAAATATAGTTGGAAAAAATGTGCAGAAAGCACAATGGATGTATATAATAAATTTATTTAATTCTATCCAATATTTTTTTAGCCACTAATTTATAACCTTTCTCGTTATAATGGCCATGAGATCTAAATGGAAATAAGCTTAAAGGATCCTTATGTTTGGAAAATAATTCTTTATTAATGTCAATAATTGATATTTCAAGTTTGTTTACAATATTTAACACTTCTTTATAATTCATAAATTCATCATTATTATTAAATAGTTGAAATCTCGAAAATGAAGGCAAATAAACAAAATATAATTCTGCATTATTTTCATTTGCTAAATCGTTTGCCATTTTTAAAATCTTTTTAAATTCTTTTTTTAAAAAAATTTCTTTTTTTGTTTTATAATCATAAAATAAACTTTCAAAAAAATATATTCTTACCTTGGTTAAAATTAAAAAAGAGGTTATCGAGTTTCTTTTAAATATTTTTGACTGGATTTGATTTGAATTCATTATTGTTTCAACATTGTTTAATTCAGAAAGCAATAATTTTTGTATACTATTATTTCGGGATGCTAAATTTTGACTGTAGTTCTTATTGTTTAGATATTTAACTAAAGTTTTGTGTTTTAATTCTATATTAAATTCTCGTAAATCATTACCTTCGAAGTATACCCAAATAATTTTTTGGACATTTTTAAGATGTAAATATTCCTTTAAGGTGGCGTATGCTCTTAGTGGACCATTACCTGATTGACCTAGATTTAAAACACCATTTTTATTATTTATTAATTTTTTAATATTTCCGCTGATAGTATCTGGCTCATTTACACAGGCACCTCTTGTCATTGAGTCTCCAACTAAAAGAAATTCTGTAATATTTTTATCCCACTCTAAATCAGGATTATTGAAACCATACCTATCACTTTCATATATGGAGTAATATCCATTTTCATTACAGTGAAGTGTTGTTCTATTTGCTATTCCAGATAAAGGAGCCGTGTCAAAAGAATCAGTAAAATATACTGGGTGCGGAGATGCAACTATGTTTGGATTTATTTTTTTTAAACTTTGATATACTTCAAATCTATTACGTGTGTCATAGTCTTGACCTGTTAGATTTTTATAAGTAGAAATTTTTCTCGATTCTAAATTTAAATACCCTTCAACAACATAAAGTCCTATAAAAATAGAAAAACAAATTATTGAAATATTTATTTTAAAATTTTTAGGAATAAAATAAGAAATAAATGAAATAGCAAATATACAAAAAGATAAAATATAATATTTATAATAATAATGAGTTAGCAAGCCATTATGGTGAATTTCAGAACGATAGAATATATAAACAAAAAAAATTATTGAGACGAATACTAATAAATGTGAAATAGTTTTTGATATATTGTCCATTAAAATATTGTATAGATTAATGGTGCAATAGCAGAGCCTTGACTCAGTACAATAAATCCACCAAATAAAGCTAAAACAAGTATAATTGGGAATAACCAATATTTTTTTCTGACACGTAAAAAACGAAAAAATTCTTTAATAAAATTCATTATGAAAGATTATTTATCAAAATTGTAAATAATGGCAATACAATAAGCCTTTCACAATCTTATCCTATTATAGAGATTTAATATGTACCCTGATATTAAAATCACTAATCTTGCTATAATAATTGTCATTAATTCACTCATTTTATAAAAAATCTAAAGTTCTTTTGAGTATCATGATTAAAATTGGTCTTTCATATTGCTTTTTGGACCAGATTTATTAATCCAATAAGATTTGGATTTATTTTTCTTTAGATTCAAAACATCTTTACCTAATAATTTAAGCAATAATGAAGTTGGGGTTATTACTAAAAAAAAAACTATTCCCATTACTATTGGTGACACAACATGACCCAAAAAGATTCCAAATTTAAACCATAATTTATTAAATGGAGTAAGGATATGTGAGTTAAATGATCCTAATATCAAAAAAATTAAACTGATAATTAGCGACCATACCCTGACATCATTACCTTCACTTAGCGGATAAATTGAAATTAATAAAAATACAATAAAAAATACAACTCCAAAACTTCTATTTGAGCTAATTTTTATATTATTTT
>Ga0115001_10002922_pt1 | contig 12993 bp, 16 predicted proteins | sample ArcticOcean_MG_C_12_FD_89869 | JGI IMG/M metagenome (GOLD analysis project Ga0115001, IMG submission 89869) | Marine microbial communities from western Arctic Ocean - ArcticOcean_MG_CB8_130 | ecosystem: Environmental > Aquatic > Marine > Oceanic | place: Arctic Ocean: Canada Basin | collected... | reverse complement strand
TGTCACAACTTCTGAAGGAGGGTGGTCCCTTAAGTTTGTTGGTAATAAAAACGAATCACCAACATTAGGAAGTTTGAAGACACAACTCCAACAAGTTAAAGAAGAAGGATTAGTTCCAGAAGACGCTACAATATATGAAATATTTAACACTCCCGATAGTCAAACAAGTTCTGAGTTATTTGAGGTAAAACATAAAATATTAGATAGTGCGTTTCAAAATGTAGATTTTATCGCGGTTGCTTATCCTATACCACAACAGAATACAATAATTATGCATTTTACTGATATGGGTAATCTAAAAGAAATGATAATAGATTCTGAAAACCCACCAGTTAATAAACCAAAATCAGGTCCAGAAGCTTTAGGAGAGTTACGATTAAGTACAAGAGGATGGAAATCATGGGCTTTTTTACAAATCACCTTTCCAGAAGTAGCCCCAGAAAAGTATCAAGAGTACCTAAAGAAGTACCCAAGAGAAAAAGAAATAGAAGGAGTGTTCGGTAAGTATGGGGAAAAAATACCACCTGAAGTTTTACAATACCTTAGAAAAAATCCTAAAAGTGTGATTGACAGATTACAAAAGATTCGAGGATATGACAAGTATTTTACGGAACAATTTATTGATAGTGCGGAATACCTAACTCAAAATGCTAACGATAGGTTAAAATCGTTTAAGAAATATCTAACAGAGGCTTGTGATATAAAAGACGTGCCAACGACAATAGGGTTTAGACCAAGAGAAGCTTGGGAAGACGGATTAAAAGATATATTCAGTAGATGTTGGTTTTATAAAACATCTAAAGGTATTGATGGAGCTTTTGGTAGTTTAGCCGATAAAACTCTTGAATCGTTTCCACCGGAAGATTACCCTGAAATGGTTGAAATTATCGGCGAAATATATGAGGTTTCTGAAGAAGTCTACAAATATTTATTCCCACCACAAGAAGAAGAAGTAAAATATAGTTTAAGTAACCTAGTCCAAGATGACGCGGCTGAGATACTATATAATGATGTGAAGGAATTAGTTGAGGAGGCTGAGAAAACCGAAAACACTTTGGAGATGTCAACCGAAGAAGAACACTTGGACGACCTTGAGGGAATCCTTAACAGAATAGACTTAATACTAAATATTTTTACAAGTAGTGTGGGTTCTCCCCTTGAAAGAACGTTAGGTTTCAGACGTAGAGGTGAATAATTAATCACTAACCCTTTTCAAAAAGAAAATAAATTCATAATATTAGGTTATGGAATTATTACTAAATGCTAATAGGACAATCTTAATTACCGGAGGGGCTGGGTTTATCGGGTCACATGTTGTGAATCATTTTGTTAAAAACTATCCTGAATATAAGATAATTAATTTAGATAAACTAACATACGCGTCTGATTTGTCTACCTTAAAACATCTTGATTGTAAAAATAATTATAAATTTATCCAAGGAGACATTTGTGATACCCAATTTCTACAAGAACTGTTCAAGAGGGAGAATATAAACGGAGTTATTCATTTGGCTGCAGAATCACACGTAGACAACTCAATAACCAACCCAATGGAATTTGTGAATACGAATATTATTGGAACGGTTAATCTTTTGAATGAATGTATAAAATATGATATCGATAGATTTTATCACGTATCAACAGACGAAGTATATGGTGATTTAGGTTTAGAAGATGACCCCTTTTTAGAAACAACGCCTTACGACCCTAAGAGTCCATACTCGGCATCTAAAGCCTCAAGTGACCATTTTGTGCGAGCATATGGGAATACATACAAACTACCATTTGTGATATCTAACTGTTCGAATAATTACGGACCTCACCAAAACCAAGAAAAGTTAATACCTACGGTAATAAATAAGGTACTTAATAATGAAAATATACCAATATATGGTAAGGGTGATAATATTAGGGATTGGTTATACGTGGGTGACCACGCAGAAGCTATTGATGTTATATATCATTTAGGTGTTGATACTAATACATATAACATTGGTGGAAATACTGAAATGACTAATATAGGTATTGTAAAAGAAATATGTAAGCAGATCGAGAACAAACTACCTGAATATAGTAATCTTGAAAGATTGATATCTTTTGTAGAAGATAGAGCTGGTCATGATTTTAGATACGCGATTGATTGTCATAAAATCATTAATAAATTAGGATGGACCCCACAAACTAAATTTAATGAGGGAATGTCCAAAACAATTGAATGGTATATTGATAAATATTTTGCCAATACAAAATAATTTCTTACCTTTGTACCATGGAAGAAAAAAATCTAAAACATCTTAAAGAAGTACTATCAATCCCAACAAAGACTTGGAAGGAAGATTTAATGATAGAATATCTTTCTAACTACTGTGATAATAAAGGTTATAACCATTGGAAAGATAAAAATGGTAGTGTCTATGTTACAAAAGGAAACGCCGATATGTTTCCCTGTGTTGTTGCACATATTGACACAGTACACGAACCTGTAGAAATGGTAGTTAACGAAGAGATGTTACCAAACGCCCAAGGAGAAGATAAATTATCACTTAAAGCATACGAAAAAAAAACTGGGAGACCTACAGGTATTGGAGGAGATGATAAAGCAGGGGTTTTTATTTGTCTTAAGATGTTGGAACAGATTGATAACATAAAGGCATTTTTTCCAGTAGCGGAGGAAACAGGGTGTCACGGATCAAGTGATGCAGACAAAGACTTCTTCAAAGATGTAGGGTACGCAATTCAATTCGATTCAACCGAGAACAATACAATGAGTTTGACACTTATGGGAGTTAAGTTATTCGAAGAAGATAGTGAGTTCTTCACTTCAGTAAAAGATATTATTTTAGAACACGGTTTGAAGAATTGGTATAACCATCCGTATACAGATACTATGAGACTAAAAGAAAAATTTGACTTTTCATGTTTGAATTTTGCCGCGGGTTATTATAATTATCATACGGTAGAAGAGTATGTAGTAGTAGAGGATGTACAAAATACTTGTAACATGGCGGTTAAGGTCATTGACAAGTTAGGGGAGAATAAATATACTTATGTACACAAGAAACAATTACTCAAAGAGTATGAATGGAATAATTCAGAATATGAAGATGGTTACGACGACGATTCTGACGAATGGGATTATTAAAAATATGGGGGTGACTGGCATTGATTGGCATCAGTCGATTAACATCAGCACGTCGAGCCTGAGTTAAGCTCGTAAAATCTGATTCATTTTTTTTAACTGGCGAACTATTTGCTAATCTTGTTAATGAAGGTCTTCTGAAGACTGAAGGGCAAGAAGTGGCTATCGCGTAACTAAGTTACGAGATGGCTCCGTCTCATCTAAAGCTTTTAAGATTTGTAACTTAGTTATGAGGCGTCACCAAACAAATCGAACCCGGTAATAATTGTTCTGCCGGTAAAACTAGAATAATTGCGAAGGTCCGGAAGGTTGTTTATTCTATAAGGACAGTCAAAGTAAAAGGAATAAACTAAACGTGTAGGATAGATGTTTTGAGAAGATGAACAAGACGGGGGTTCGATACCCCCCACCTCCACCATATTAAAAAGAATGTTTAACTAAAAAAAAATTAAAAAATGGGCGGTTCAAGAACAATGGAAAAAAGAGGTCATCACATTTGTCAAGTGGGGACTTATCAAGTAAGACAAAAAGTTATTAAAGCGATTGAGGATAAGATGAAAACTAAACCTGGTAGTACTGAAGTTTCTATCTACAAGGGTAAGAAAAAAATAGAAGGTAATCTTACTTCGGTATCCGCAGCTGCTCAAAGAGTAATCGACATACTAAAGGAAGAAGGTAAAGACATTAGTACTATCTCAAAGAAAGTTATTAAAAAATATAGTTTACTGGTTTAATGGGGTTTAACAAAAGATACATTAATAAAGATAGGATCGTCGATACCTTTAGTCGTAAAGGTATTTACGGGGTGAGAGACTTATTCGGTCTCTCAGATGGACTAACAGGGTTAGGTAGAGTAGACGCAATAATAACTCAAGATGACTTTAGTGATAAAGTAGTTACAGCATACCAAGAAGGTAGAGAAAATGACGTGTCTATGGATATAACAGATGGGGTGATTGACAAAATGTCACTAAAAAAATAGTAATACGGTAATGTTGTCATTAGAAAAAATAAATTATATCTTTGGCACACTTTTGGTATATAAGATAATATGATGGAGGAAACAATTTATAAAATAAAAGAAAAAAAAGATAAACTTAAAGAGAGAATTTCTGAGTTAGACTCTCTTTTTGGTGTAGATGAAAATTCATCGAATAATAAAAATAAAGTAAAAGAAAAAAAAAATTAAAAAAAAAATGGGAAAAATTATTGGAATTGATTTAGGGACGACAAATTCATGTGTTGCTGTAATAGAGGGGAATGAACCTAAAATTATAGTTAATTCAGAAGGTAAAAGAACAACGCCTTCTATAGTGGCTTATAAAGATGGTGATAGATTGGTTGGTGAACCAGCAAAAAGACAAATGGTGACCAATCCAGAAAATACAATATACTCGGTAAAACGATTTATTGGGTCTAAGTATTCAGAGGTGAAAAAAGAAACCACTAAAATGGCTTACAAAATAAAAAATACTAAAGGAAACGTAAAAATAGTAATAGATGATAAAAACTACACACCACAAGAAGTGTCAGCGGTTATTTTACAAAATATAAAAAGAAGTGCGGAAGATTATTTAGGTACTGAAGTAACTGGGGCGGTAGTAACTGTACCTGCTTATTTTAACGACGCTCAAAGACAAGCCACTAAAGAAGCTGGTGAGATAGCTGGGTTAAAAATAGAGAGAATAGTGAATGAACCAACAGCGGCGGCTCTTGCTTATGGTATGGATAAAAAAAATAAAGATATGACAATCGCCGTTTATGACTTAGGTGGTGGAACTTTTGACGTGTCTATTTTAGAATTAGGTGATGGTGTCTTTGAGGTAAAATCTACAAATGGAGATACTCATTTAGGGGGTGATAATTTTGATGAGGTACTAATCGATTGGTTGGTAAAAGAAGGCAAAGAACAATTCAACATGGATTTATCCAAAGACCCACAAGCCTTACAAAGACTAAGAGAAGGGGCTGAAAAAGCAAAAGTAGAATTATCATCTAGTTCACAAACTGAAATTAACCTTCCTTACATAACTGCCGACCAAAGTGGTCCTAAACACCTAGTTAAGAAATTAACTCGTAGTGAGTTTAATAGATTAACCGCGTCTCTTGTACAAAAAACACTAGAACCTTGTAAAAAGGCTTTGAAGGACTCCGGTCTAAAAGCTTCTGAAATTGATGAAATCATATTAGTGGGTGGGTCAACAAGAATCCCAGCAGTACAAGAAGCCGTGGAAAAACTATTTAAGAAAAAACCTTCTAAAGGGGTTAACCCTGATGAGGTCGTTGCTCTTGGAGCTGCAATACAAGGAGGTATATTATCTGGAACGATAGAAGATGTGTTACTTCTAGACGTAACTCCATTATCTTTAGGTATTGAAACTATGGGTGGTGTTTTTACAAAACTTATTGATGCTAACACCACAATTCCTACAAAGAAATCACAAATTTTTTCCACCGCTGCGGATAACCAACCAGCCGTCGATATTAAAGTTGGTCAGGGAGAAAGGCCAATGTTTAATGGGAATAAAGAGATAGGAAGATTTCAGTTATCAGATATACCACCAGCCCCTAGGGGAGTACCTCAAGTCGAAGTTACTTTTGATATTGACGCCAATGGTATTTTAGAAGTTACAGCAAAAGACAAAGCAACAAATAAAGAACAAAATATCAAGATCGAAGGTTCTTCAGGTTTATCCGATGACGAAATCCAAAGAATGAAAGATGAGGCTAAAACTAATGAGGAGTCAGATAAAGAAAAATTAGAAACAATTCAAAAATTAAACGAGTCTAACGCTTTAATGTTCCAAACTGAAAAACAACTAAAAGAAAATGAAGATAAGATCGAGGTTGAAATTAAAGAAGAATTAAATTTAATACTGGAAAATTTAAGAGAAGCTCATAAAACTGAAGATATGGAACTAGTTAACCAATACACGGAAGAGTTAAATGAACTATGGAGTAAAGCTAGTAAAAAAATGTATGAGAATATGGGAGAAGATGGTGTTGAAACACCTCCAGAAACCCCAGATGTAGAAGAAGCAGAATTCGAAGAAGTAAAATAGTTGTCCCAAACTAAGTTATTTGATAAAAAAGGTGGTTAATTCCACCTTTTTTTATTATCTTTAACCCATGAATAAAAATATGATAATATGTATGACATTACTAGGACTGGGACAACTTCTAGTTTGGTTCCAACTAAACGGACAATTTGTGTGGAAATGGTTTGATAAAAACCCTTTATTACTAACTCTTATGGGTGTCCCTATTAGTTACGTCTTTATTATAGGGACTAAATATGGATATGAGGCTTTCAATAATGTTCTATGGGCACAAAGACTAATAGGGTTTGGTCTTGGGATGATATGTTTTACCTTTTGTACTTATTATTTTATGGGAGAAGGTATGACCACTAAAACTGTTATCTCTCTTATTTTGTCACTAACCTTAGTACTAATTCAAATATTCTGGAAATAAGTAACGTTTAACTTGGTAGTGTCAAATAAAATACTTATCTTTGTAGTATGATAAAACAAAAAATATTAATACTTTCTTTACTAACAATATTATTCACCGGTTGTGAAAAATATGAATTTGAACCGGTAATTGTTGAACCACCTACACTATGGGGAACGTGGAAACTATACGAGACAAGTCATGTTTATCTTGATGTAAACGAGGTTGGTAATGACCATGATACCTCATGGGTTAATGTAAATGACCCCACTTACATTGCTATGGATACTGACCTTGATTTTGATTTTGTTACCCCTAACAGTACTATATGGAGATTAGACCCACAAATGTATGTTACTGTAGATAACGATAGAGTTTATGATATAAGTCGTTTTATTTACCCATCAGAAAACTTAAACCCATATACTCAGTGTTGGGACATTAATCAGAATGGACAACAAGACTATTTTGAAGATATTAATGGTGATGGTATTTGTGACCTGTTTGATTGTTCTCCACCAGGAATAGTGATCACCGTTGGTAATACCTTAAGGGCTTTTGAAGTTACAGAATTAACTAACACTTCTTTAACCTTAAAATTTGAGGGACAATACTTTGAGGATTTTGATTATTATACTACGGTTCTTAAGTTTAACAAAAGATAATGGACTTTTATTACGATGTTTGGTATTTATAATAAAAAGATTTCACCATGGTAAATAAAATTATAGTAACCGAGTCCCAATTAACTAAAGTAATCGCAAGATTAACTAATGAAAGTGAAACAATATTAGGACCAGGAGGTACCTTAAAACCAACAACACCTTCGGGCAACCCTACATATAGTGTAACCGCTGAACCAAATCTAGGTTCTACTAATTCGTATATACATACCGGAGTAACACAAGCTAAAGACGCTGAGGATAGTGAAGTACATGTAGTTAGTGATAACGAACCAGATGTAGAACATTATTTAGAAGAAGAAGAAGAGATGCCGGAAGAGTGGATGGACGAATTAGAAGATGAAACAGGGGTGCAAAGACCAATGAGTTATTCCCCAGACCTACCAGACGTAGAATATAGTAACTCTCCAGCACCAACCACCACACCAACTAGAACACCAGCTAGAACACCAACTAAAACACCAACTAGACCTAAAAGACAAGACCCATTTAAGGTACCCGACATTAAGCCAGGTGAAGAACCGGCACCTAAAGCAGGGATGGATATAAAAAGAAGAATCAGAGAATCAATTAAGGAATTACACGAACAAAACACAACAGGTGTAGTTTGGCATAGATATAGAGCCTATTCAAACTGTAATACTCCTGGGGGTCATGCTACATTTAATATGCCGGGAGGGTCTGGAACATGGGCGCAAAAAGTAGATGATTTTTACCAAACAATAGGTTCACCATCACCAGGAACATGGATTGGGAGTACTGGAGCTAATTCTCCATTTGGTGGAGGTGCTGGGTTATTTATGTGTTGGCAATATGAGGGGATATTCCCTCAGGGTCAATTGATGGGATTTAATGATCCATCCACAATATCTACATACCCTGATTGTACAGCATGTGAGAATCAAGTTTCAACATCAGGTACAACATCAGGATGTGATAATACAATGGTTGGTTCTTGTGCTCAAACTTGGTTACCTTCAAATATGAATTGGCCAAATATGGTTAATTTTGCTTGCACAGGTAATCAAACATATTCAGCTTTAGAACAAAGTCAATTAATGGGTGCAACAAATCTTTTAACCCAAAATGGTTTTACAGGAACAATTCCAAGTTTTAGTAATTATCAAGACATAAGTAATTTTGTGAATAGCACTGGAATAGGGCAACCACAAAAAGGACAAATAAAAAGAAAACTTGCAAAATCACATTGGGGAGGGTGTATGTTTATTGATTGTAATTGCTAAAATTAATTTACTAAAGGCTTTCTTACAAAGATTTTTATAGTTATACTTACCTATTAAAAAAAAAGATAAAACAATATGAAATTAACTAAAGAAAATTTTGAGACTACATTAAAAGATAACCGTTTAGTGTTAGTTGATTTTTGGGCAGAGTGGTGCGGACCGTGTAGGATGCTAAACCCAATCATGAAAAACATAGAAGATAAATATAAAGGTAAAGTGGTTATCGGTAAGGTTAACGCAGACGAGGAGTTAGACCTGTCGGTTAAATTTAGTGTAAGGAGTATCCCTACTGTCCTAATAGTTAAAGACGGAGAAGTTGTAGAAAGATTTGCAGGGGCCGGGCCGGAAAGAATGTATATTGAAAAATTGGAGTATTATTTGAAAGGGGTCGAATTGAGTGAAACTAAAGAAGAACCTAAGAGTGAAGAAAAACAAGTAGTAGAAGAAAAAAAATAGGGATTAACCTATTTTTTTGGTTTATTCTTTGTAGTACCAAGTTATTTTTGTATCTTTGTAGTATAATTAATCAAAAAAATACTACTAATATGACTCAACCACTCAGTTACCAAGAAATACAAGAAATCGCACCGTCGATATTTACAACAGAACCTTCAGAAAAAGTTTCAGACAAATACTCCTTCATTCCAACAGTTCAAGTTTTAGAAGACATGAATAAATTAGGTTGGGAACCTTACCAAGTAGCACAAAGAAAGGGAAGAAATGGTTCACATCCTTATTCGAAACATATGATAAGGTTAAGGAATAATAATCTTGGTATGATTGGGGACTCACTCCCTGAATTAGTTTTAACTAATTCACATGATGGTAGGAATGCCTTTAACCTACACGCAGGGGTATTCAGATTAGTTTGTGCCAATGGTTTAGTTATCGCCGACCAAATGTTTGCATCACAAAGAATCAAACACCAGTGGTATGATATGGATTATGTTAGGGCAATAACAAATGAAGTAGTAGAAAAAATTCCCGAAATCACCTCAGCTCTACAGTCATTCAATGAAGTAGAATTAAGTGAAGCTCAGAGATATTCATTAGCTAGGAAAGCAATTAAAGTAAGATGGACTAAAGGTAATGACTATGTGGACGTTAAGGACATATTAAAATCAACAAGAGTAGAAGACGAGGGTAATTCTTTATGGAGTACTTTTAATGTATTACAAGAAAAGTTATTAAAAGGAGGGTTAGTATATAAATTACCTAAAGGTCGACAACAAACAGTTAGATCTCTAACAAATATTGATGAACAAGTTAGGGTTAATAAGGGTCTGTGGGAATTAGCCGAGTCCTATGTTTAAGAAAATAAATAACAAAAAAGAGTTGTCATAATATTGATTATAACTTTTTTTTGTTTTATTTTTACACCATGGAAAAAAGATTAGATTATTGGGGAGCAAAAGACGGTGAAAAAAACACACCCGTAACAGACCAAAATCAGAATAAAGTAGATATGGTGGATAACCATATTTATTTTTACTCTGAAGTAGAGAGACCAAAAATGTTAGAACTTAATAAGAAACTTAGAGAGTTAGACGTTAGACTACAAAAACAAGCTTTAGGGCAAGACACCCCACTACCAAAGATATACCTACATATTAACTCTTATGGTGGTAGTGTATTTGCTGGGATGTCTTCACTAGATACAGTTCTTACCACAAAATGTGATGTGGTTACAATTGTAGAGGGATGTGCGGCAAGTGCGGGGACAACTTTAAGTGTTGTTGGTAACGAGAGATGGATACATAAACATGCTTATATGTTAATCCACCAACTAAGTTCTGGGTTCTGGGGTAAATACTCTGAGATTGAAGATGAAAAAAAGAACTGTGATAAACTAATGGAATTAATAAAATCTATTTATGGTGAGTATACCAAGGTACCAGAAAAAAAGATCGATGAGTTATTGAAACATGATCTTTGGTGGGACGCTAAAACTTGTCTTAAATATGGGTTAGTCGATAAAATTATTTAATAGAATGAAAAAGAAAATTAGAATATTTGGAACTAAAGAATGTCCTGGGTGTATTAAACTAATGACAATAACTAAAGATGCTGATGTTATTTTTAATAACGATAACATTGAACTTGAACATGTTTATACTGATGAACATCCTGAAGAATGGGCAAAAATTATGAAAAGAACTGGAGTTTGGTTTTTACCTCACGTGGAGGTAAAATGGTACGATACGGTCCTAAGTAAAAGGGTAGAGGTACATCTCTCCTCTGTAAGAGATTTTGAGGAAATAGATAGTGCTTGGGAACAATTACAGGAGATAATTTCAGACGAATACCACCATAGACCAAACACAATGTGTGAGGTGGAAATGACAGAAAGGATTAAATCTTTAACCATTATGCAAGAAAAATTATACGAAAACATGAAAAAGAACATTAAATACTTTACAAATTTAAGAAACTTCTTAAATTTGACATCACAACAATTGGAGGCCGAGCCCCAAGACTTAAATAACTTTATAAATTAAAAAGAAAAAAATGAAAGAACTAGAAATTGAAATTTTCACACTACCAAATTGCCCAGCTTGTAAAAGATTAAAAACTTCTTTAGAAGAGGCTAAAATAACTTACACTAATAAAGACACTAAAGAGTTCGCAGAAGAGTGGACAGACGTGCAACAAATTACCAAGACGTACTACTTACCAACTATTAAGATGGGGGACTTGTACTTTGCCCCAAATAGGGATTTCAAGAATGACCCAGAAGCAATTGAGTTAATCGAAAAAGCATTATCCGGAGAAGTAGTGACTCACCAAATGGGAGAGGTAGAATTAAGAGAGACTCTAAAAACACTATTATTCCAACTTGAGATGATGAATAGAGGAATGGGTAATTTTGGTAGACAATTACATGAGACGAAAGAATATATGAGAATGCCTCAAGACTGGAAACCAGAAGCTCCAAAGAGACCATCACCACCACAACAAAAAACAGTAACTAAAAAAGGTGAGTAATGTAAATCACCCCAACCACTATAACCAAGGAAAGATAGAAGTAATAGACGCTATAGAAGAGTGGGGGTTAGGTTTTAATGATGGTAATGTAGTAAAGTATGTTTCTAGGTATAAACATAAAGAAAGACCATTAGAAGATTTGAAAAAAGCTAAATGGTATCTTGAAAGAGAAATAAATAGATTAGAAAAGAAGTCCAAGTGACTTCTTTTTTTTTATTAAAAGATACTTATATTATAATAACTTGTCATCTAAACTTAAAATAAAATGAAAACATGTTACACAAGAGAACAAATCGAGTCTACTGTTAAATTAAAAGGATATAAATGGTTCGAAGACCATAATGAAAAAGGTTATGATGTTAACATCGTAGGTGTTAGAAATTCAGAAACAAAAAATAAAGTTACTAATAAATTCGACGACTGTATCACGGTGTCTTATAAGAAGGACGGAGAGTGGAAATTTTTCTGTTTCCCATGTACTACAGACCCAGGTACTCATTGGGTCGAAAACATTCTAAATAAACGAGGGGTTGCAATACTAAAACCTGGACAATACAGGGGGTCTCATAAAATTAGAAAACACCAAAATAGATACGAAGCCCTTGGACAACAAAAACCGATGAGTGTATATAGGGATAAAAACTTAGATGGTATTTATGACTTAAACGAGGAAACAGTAAGAGAAGAGAATATCGGTATCAATATACATAGAGCGACGAAGTTTATCAATAAGACTTCCACACAAGTGGATAAATGGTCCGCGGGTTGTCAAGTTATTGCTTCCAACGAACATTGGACAACATTCATGAAAATAATGAGAAAGGCGAGAGATGTTTGGGGGAATAATTTTTCCTATACTTTAATAGAGTCTAAGGACATAGTATAATAATGAAAAGGACCGAAGTTGCGTTAATCCAAAATGGTAAGGTAGTTAGAGGTGTGTTAGAACACTTCAATTCAAATGACCAAGCATTGGTTACAAGTGGAAATGCTGATGGAGTAACAAGCACTCTTAACTTTACAAACTCAACAGGGGGGACTTTCACAGTTGCTAATAGCGCACTTCTTTTTAACGATGCTTTTGTAACAGGAGGTACTTTTGACCCTAATACGGGTGACATAACTTTTACTAACTCGTCTGGAGGGACATTCACCGTTACAGGATTCCAAATAGGTGATATTACAGAAGTAACGGCGGGAACGGGATTAGACGGAGGTGGGACTACTGGTAACGTTACAGTAAATGTAGATTACGCGGGTACTGATAACTTTATTGACGCTGCTACCAACTTAGAAGGAACCGCAATTGCAACAGGAGATACAATAATTTATCACGACGCTGGAGATAATAACGTTAAAAAAGGATTTGTTTCAGACCTACCATTTACAACCAATACGGGTGATATTACAGGAGTTACTGCAGGGAGTGGAATGTCAGGTGGTGGAACATCAGGGACGGTTACTTTAACTAATGCTGATAAAGGTTCTT
>Ga0115001_10002915_pt1 | contig 13001 bp, 11 predicted proteins | sample ArcticOcean_MG_C_12_FD_89869 | JGI IMG/M metagenome (GOLD analysis project Ga0115001, IMG submission 89869) | Marine microbial communities from western Arctic Ocean - ArcticOcean_MG_CB8_130 | ecosystem: Environmental > Aquatic > Marine > Oceanic | place: Arctic Ocean: Canada Basin | collected... | reverse complement strand
TTTCACTCTGTAAAGATTCATATTATTTCAATTCAACTACAATTTTTCCTTTTAAAGATGGGTTCAATAAAGCCGCATGCGCTTCGCCGACGCTTTGCAAACCGAAGAACTGACGCTCGTTGCATACTTTCACGGATAGAAGACCTCGATTAACTAAATATTCGATGAGATTCGTGGCGTCGAGATCGTTAGTATTGGCGTAACCCCAATCATAACCAACATCGTATTGAAGTCGAGAGAAGGTTTTTTCACGTAAGAGCTCGAGAGAAGCTTGAGCGGTTCCAAGGACAACGCCAGATTCACCGACGAGCTGCGCCATTTCACCATGCAATGTAATGTAAGTTCCAGTGCCTTTCTTCAAAGCCATCATGGCTTGATACTTTGTCTTTGACGTACCAACGGTATCAATGGCAACGTCAAAAGACGGTTCAGAATCGTACACGAATTGCGCACTTTTTAAAAAGCCGCCACCACCTTCGTCTTCTTTCGCAGGCACTTTTTCATCAGCATTTCTATTTCTATCACTATCATCATCACTAATATTTTTAGGCGAAGTTGATGCATATCCAATCACGCGTTCGACGCCTATTTCTTTCAATAAATCCTCGCTTGCCTTACTCGCGGTCACAACGACGTTGCTCGCAAAGCCGCCTCTCAAAGCTATCCTAGAAATGCACTCTCCAACTGCACTTCCACCTCCAAATACCAGAACTCTTTTCGGATTCTTCCTATCCACGCATTCACTCGTGCGTAAACATGCGTATGCCGTATATGCCGCAAATGGTATTGCACACGCCTCTTTGTGTGTCAAACTCGCCGGTTTCCGCATCAAAGTTTTTGCGTCTACGACAACATACTCTGAATACGCCCCGTTCCTAAAATCTGCCGCAGCTATTGCTCCAAACACTTCATCTCCAACCTTGAATTTTCTATTACTCTGTATCTTTGCTCCTCCTCCTCCTCCTCCTATACTTACAATCTCTCCGCTAAAATCTTTCCCAAGTACGACTTCGTTCTTTTCTTCATCTAACTTAGTGCCTAAAAACTTCTTCAAGTACCCTTTCGAGACTTCAATATCTAACGGATTCACCGCAAACGCTTTGACTTTCACTAAAATCTTATTCTTATTCAAGAAGATCTTATTGCTATTGTTATTTGTATCTTCTTCTTCTTCTTCTTTTTCTTTCTGATTAATAATTGATGCCGCCGCGGAAGGGAAAAATAAATCTCGTTTTTTGCATTTTACTTCAACAAAGTTCACTCCGAAAACTCCGACTGAAATATCCTCGTTCTTCTTCTTTTTCTTCTTCTTCGTGTTATTATCATTATCATTATCATTATTCTCGCAATCTTCGCTTGTTTTCTTTGAAACATATTCTCTCAGCACAATTTTCTTATAATACTTTTCCTCAACATCGTCGTCGCCGTTGTCGTCGTCTTCATTTTTTTTATTATCAAGTTGTTGTTGTTTCGTCGTCACGAAAGAAGAACCACTCGTTGATGAAGTTGATAGATGATGATTGTTTACACACGAGGAAGATGTTGTTGAATTGAAGAGGATCTGCCGTCGTAAAAGTAGTAACAGAGAAGCTCCTTGCGTGTTTTTCGTCAGTAAAGAGTTTCTGCGGAGCATACCGATTAAATAGTAAAGCGCCTTATTGTGTGTGAAGTGTTGCAAAATGAAATACGTTTGTTGTTTGGATTTATTATATTTTATATAGCCATGCTTGAAAATTTCTATTCATCACTACTGACACTCTCGTTATTAGTAACAGACGAAGGTGGCGCTGCTTGTTCGTTTTTGACCAAGTTTTCTGAACCTTTGACGACTTTCATGCTCACGATTTCATCGTCAACTTTTAAGTCGCGCAATAATTCTTGGTTATCGACGACGTAGCCAAAGATGGAATACCTCCCATCTAAAATGTTCGTACCAGACGGTGTCAATTCGGATTCACGCAAGAGAAAGAAGAACTGTGAACTCGCGGAGTTGTTATCGGCTTCTCTTCTCGCCATGGCTAACGTGCCAAATGCGTTGAAGGGTAAAACTGGTTGTTCACGGTACATGCCGTTTTCCTCAAACGTGAAATCGTATTCTGGAGCCTTTTTCTTCATGAACGAGCTTTCGGGCATAATTTCCAAAGGTACTGAGCGTTCCTTGCCCGTGGCTGGATCAATGTAGCCATCTACCCCCTTTGGTGCGTTCTCTGGTTTCCCAGATTGTACAACAAAGCCATCCGAACGTTGAATCTTCATCCCGTCATAAAATTTCTTCTGTATCAAATCTGTAAAGTTCCCTGCTGAGACCGGAGCGTTATACCCGTCCAAAACGATCGTAAGCTTGCCACCATTAGTTACCGCGTTATCTTTAATCTTCACTTGCATTTCAACCGTCGCTCTTCCTTCTAGTCTTGGCAACGTCGTATTGTATGGTGCAGGAACCTTATAAGGGAACTCGCTCACTAAAGCCTCTTCGATCTTTGTCACTAAACTTAAGCACTTCTGCTGCGCAATCGGCACTTCTTGTTTATCTTTATTTGCCACAATCGTTTGAAAATCTTCCAATTCCGTTTGCAAAGATTTCAAATACCCTTTCACGGCATCTTTTGCAGCGGTTGTTTTAGCTTTGTCCACTATTTTGTCTCCCTCATTCTTCACCACTCGCAACGACTTATTCACGCTATCCTCGACGCCCGAGAATTTAACGCCCGGAACTCGCAAGTCGTCCGAAATCGTTTCAAGCGCTTTCTGAATTTGTCGAATTTCCTTGCAATCGATCGGTAACGCGTTTCTTAACAAAGCTCGAGCGTTCGTCACCGGATTCGCTTGTAAACCAGCGAGTTCAGAGAGAGCTGGATTCTCCACCAATAAGAGCGACGACGCTTCCGCAGCAGTGTTACTATTAGTAAAAGTTAAAGAAGCTGTTAATAAACTGAACGATAAACTTAACGCGGTTGCACCGGAGAATATTTTTTTCACGTTATTATTATTTTCTTGTTCATATTTCAAAGCGTTCGTCGTCGTCGTCGTTGACTTTCTTCTATTCCTCCTTACTGCAGTCGACGACGTCTCTGACGATGATTTTACTAATAAAAGCGATTTCGAATTCGATTTCGATTTCGATGATGATGTTTGTTGTTGTTCTCGCTTTCTATTGCTATTGATAGAAGAAGAATACGAAGAGGCTAACGAGCATTGCATCACGAGCGCACTCATCTATTTTATTTAGATATATTATTTACGTACGTTTTTGGTTTCTTATTATGTGGCTGTTGTCTTCTTCTTCTTCTTCTTCTTCTTATCTCGTCCATCACTTGCTGCTGCCGACTGCTGCTGTGGCTGATCAGCAGCGGGCACATCATGCAGTATACTACTAATAATAATAAGAATGGTTTTCACTTTTTCTTCAGCGGATCCATCGGAACACAACACATCGCTCGCGGATAAATAAACCAAGCTATCTTTCACCTTCGCGAAGAAGTACTATAAATTCGTATCGCGTGCTATGACTGATACGGTCGGTACTAATAAAGATGTTGACAATAAAAAGATATTTGATTGCTTGAGAGCGATCGAACGCGCGTTTCCAAATCACGAGCGATTTACTGTCGGTGATTTGTTCTTAATAGTACCAGAATTTCCTGGAGGGTATGTCAGTCTGCGCGAGATTGTGATATCGGCAGCCTCTCGATGCGATGCTTTAGTAGAAACGACGACGACGACGACGACGACGAAAGATGGAGAAGAAGAGGAAGAGGAAGAAGAAAGAATCGAAACCGAAATCGAAGAAGAATTCGAGCAAAGAAGTAATAACAACAGGAGTAGCAGTGTTAGTACGACGAGCGGACGACGAAGAAGGTTCGACGTCGTGTTTAGCTTTCCAAGATACTCCAGGCAAATTATCATGGCCAGAGACGCACAATTCAAAGCTTCTCTGTTAAGAAGAAGAGCGTTTCGATCGTTGTACACGTTTTTAAGGATTAGTTTTAGTTTGATGTTGATCATATCAGTCGTCGTAGTCGCTTTAGCGCTGATTGCGATGCTTATTTTAGTTCTAGCGAATGGACGAGGCGATAGTCGAGGCGGTGGTGGTGGAGATATTCCGTTATTTACGCCTGGTTACGGACCAGGAGGTGGACCGGGAGGTGGTGGAAACATGGACGGTTTTTGGATGTATTTATACATGAGAGATATCATGTGGCTCTCCTATTGGGACGATTTAGAACGAAGACGCGTTTATTTGAATGGGGACTTGTATAACAATAGCGGCATCGTAACCGGCGTACCGGTTAAACAAGGAAGAGATGGTGGTGCTGGAGATGGTGGTGGAGGAGATGATGACGATAACGGCGGGCCTAATAATAACAATAATAATAACAATTTTCCAGATCCAGATATTTATAGGCGATCTATGATTGCGGAGGAAGATGACCACGAAGAAGACGAGAGTAATAAAACAAAAGAATTATCGTTCATCGAATCAATTTATGCGTTTGTTTTCGGAAGAGGAGATCCGAATGAGTTTTTAGAGCACGAAAGATCTAAAGCAATTTCTCAGCTTTTAAGGGTAAATCAAGGTGTTGTATTTGCAGAACAACTTGCGTCTTTCACAGATGTGTTTTTACTCGAAAAGAAAGATCGACGAAAAGCGTCTTCAGATTTTTCTGCGTTTTTTTCTTTTCGAAATAAACGCGATAAAAAAGACGATGCTATAAACTCAAATATAGATATTCGCGAAGAGCGGCAACACGAAGGATACGTTTTAAGAATCTTGGCGCAATTTCATGGTTACGCAGAAGCAAACGACTATGGTCGCCTCGTTTACATCTTTCCATCATTTCAAGTAACGGCTGAACAAACAACAGATGCGCAAATTGCAAAGTTCGCCCCTCCTCCGATACCGCCGCCGATATACGAAAAGAAAAAGCCAGTGTTTGAATTCGGAGTCAAAGGTCCGTTAGTAGTTTTCACGGGAGTATTCAACATTTTTTTGTTACTTTTATTTTATCAAGTGGGTGGACTTGATTTCAAAGCGCCTCGAAGAACAGTTACTAGAGCACAGATGAGAAAATCGATGGGACGCCGTGGCGGACAATTTTCAGAGCAGCAAAAAAACAATCTCTTGACAGCTGGACCGGAAGACGAAGAAATTATCGTCGAGCAACCGCCAGCATTGATTGCATTTTTTGAGATTTTTCCTAAACTCGCGCAGTTTTTATATGCACCGATGTTGATGTATGCAATCTTTTTTTTCTTATTTCCATTGTTTCGAGCGTTTTTCATCTCAAGAGAAAATAAGGCAATTGCGCGACGTAACGCAATTCGTAAAGTAAGAGCAAAAGAAGCGTTATTGATGTGTGTGGAGGCGTGTGAAGAGAAGCGGGATATGGCTTTGAAGCGTAGAAAAAGAGAAAGTGTTTTCAAAGGTGGTGAAGCTTCGTATGCGAACGTTTAGTTATACTAGGTATTCTGGTGTGTAAAATAGAGAGAGATTCGTACAGCAGCACGACGGGTGTGGTTCCTCCTGCTGCTCCTGTTGTTCTTCTCCTTCTTGTTGTTGTGGTGGTGGTGCGTCGCCTGCGACGTCCATCACTTCTTCTTGTTCGTACGAGTACGAATTATACAAGGCCGCGTCCCTAGAAATTTAAGTGTCCGCGAACTTTTTTCTCTTACATACTGGTACTAGTACAAGTTACACTTTATAAATATTTTAAAAGAATAAAAAATGTTCCTTGAAATGCCAAATTGATGAAGATGAAGTTTATGACAACTTTTGGTCCACCAAGAAATTCGATAAAGTAGTTCAACTGTCCGTATTCTGAGTTTTTTTCCATTTCGTCAGCGCCTTCCAAATCAGTTCCAAAGCTCGCAAAATCTTCGCCGTCGTTGTTTTCTGCACCTAACCTCACTGTAGACTGATTAAACACGCGAAATCGATTGTTTTTTCTTAACTGAAACCCATCTACATATGTGCCATTAGTTGATCCTAAATCAGTGATATATAATTTATTTTTCTCCATCTCTAGTTGGCAGTGAACGCCTGAAACGCACGGTAACGGTATTCCCACGTCAATACCGTTTCCCTTCTCTCTTCCAATGATCAAAACATCTCCATTTTTTAATTGAATTTTACTCAAACGCTTTTTTGATGTCGATGAATCTGGCGTCAACATCCACTTCGCCGTCGATGTATCTTTCGCTTCCATTAAAGCAGCGGCTGCTTTCGATGAAACACGTTCTTTAATAGCCGTGTCAAAATCTCTTTCGCCTTGAGCAGCTTTTGTCATCTGTACTGACTTGGACTTTTTCAACATCTTCGCAAAAGGATTCGACGGCGCACCGTTTACCTCTTCTTCTTTTTGTTCAACGACCGCTTTTTGCTTCGGCTGTTGTTCTTTTTTCTTTCGTTCTACTGTTGCTGGCATTTTCAACTTTGGAATGTTGAACTTCGGTATCAATTTTTCTGCGGCTGAGATAAAATCTTCATCGGCATCGTTCTCGGCGTCGATAGTTTTATCATAATTCACGTATTCTTCATCGTCATCTCTGCTGATAAACGCGGGTTGTTTCATCCCTTTCTGTAGCATAGTTTTGAACGGATTCGCGTCTTCGTAATCGTCGCCAGAGGTTTCTTTAACTGCTTCTCGTTTTTCTTTTTCTTCTTCTTCTGTTGTTTTTGTTGCGCTAGCTGCTTCTCTTGCTGCTTCTTTAGTCTTTTCCAAAGCTTGCGACGCTTTTTGTTTCAAATCATCAAAGAATGCGAATGTTCTTACTTTTGAACCTCGTTCTTCTTGTTTCATCCTCATAATCCTCATCCTCGTCGTCTTTTTTGTAGTTGTTGTTGATGATATTGTTTTTGTTGATGATGTTTTTGTGCGACGCGTTGTTCTCATCATCACCGTGTTACTAATTTGTATAATATTATTCATTTTCTCTCTCTCTCTCTCTCTCTCTCTCTCTCTCTCGTTCGTTTTTATGTTATGTGATTACCTAACGCGCGCGTGCGTGAGTTTGTTCACAAAGTAAACGAAAGAGATACAAAAAACGCGCGTATCTTTTTTTATCCAGCAAAAGATGGATGTGCTGCAGCAGCATGCTGCTGATGCTGTTATCTAATTTTTGGCTGAAGCCGGTGAACAGCTAGCTGAACAGCCATCAGACATCATGCAGAGAATAATGACATCAAAAATAGAGCTTGCTCCTGTGAACTTAATATAGTAAACGAAACTCTCTGAATACGTACAACGTATTATTTGTATACACACACACACACACACACACGCATACATACATATATTAGATATCATCAAGAAAGGTTCATTTTATTTTGATCTCTTCATATCTCAATCAAACAATCGATCGATACATAAAATTCTCAAAGCTCTGTGAAGACGCACGCGGCCTTCCTAAATCAAATAATAAAAAATGGGGATTCCGGAAACTATCGCGAAAGTGATGTGCTGCGCACCGTTCAATGAACCAAATACGATTAGAATAATCGGATGTGTCATCGGTGTCGTTGGTTCTTTGTTAGTCTATGGTGTTTTACAGGAAAGAATCATGTCGCAACCATATACTGATGGGACGAAAGATGAGTTCTTTTCGTACTCAGTGTTTTTGGTGTTAAGTAACAGATGTCTCGGATGTTTAATGGCTGCTGGGATTTTAATATCCACGGGCGGGAACGCGAAACCAGTTGCAGGAATTCATAAATACGCGTTGGTTTCGTTATCAAACGTCGTCGCGACGACTTGTCAATACGAGGCTTTAAAATATTTGTCATTTCCAGTGCAGACTCTAGGGAAGTGCGCGAAGATGATTCCAGTCATGATTTGGGGTTACTTGATTAACCAAAAGAGATATGGCATGGCAGATGTTGGAGTTGCGCTCGCGGTTACAGCTGGGTGTACTATTTTCGGACTGTATGGAGACGATTCGACTTTGATGTCAAAAGCAGCGAAAGGAGATACGGCGACAAACACAGAGTACGGTATCGCGCTCATGCTCGGTTATTTGTTCTTTGACGGGTTCACTTCGACTTTCCAAGATAAGCTATTTGTTGGATATCAAATGGAAACTTATAACCAAATGTTGTGGGTGAACTTTTGCTCTTCGATCATCTCGTGCTGCTATTTATGGTCGGATGGTTCGTTCACCGAGGCAACTTCGTTTATTAGTCGTCACCCGACTATTTCTGCGGATATTTTCACATTATCCGTCGCCGCGATGCTTGGACAGTTGTGTATTTTGTACACGATTAAAGAGTTTGGCGCGTTGCTTTTCGCCACAATCATGACTACGAGACAATTCTTATCAATCTTACTTTCGTGCATTATTTTCATGCACATGCTCAGTTGGGAGCAATGGGGTGGTACAGTTCTCGTCTTTGGAGCTTTATATTACAAGTCGTTTGCAAAAGGCGATTCATCGTCGCATGCGAAGAAAGGCGAAGAAACGGAACCCCTCATCAAAGGCGATTCGTCTAGTAAGGCGTAAAAAGAGCAAACGTTTAGAGAGAGAGAGAAAGAGAGAGAGATTTTTATATATCTATTATTATCACTGTTAGAAGTTTTTTATATATTACAATATTATCAGAGTATTATTTTATGGTATCATAAGTTTTTTTCGCGCACTGTTTTTAAAAACTTTTAAAAACAGAAATTTAAAATTTCCCACACATCTTTCTTTTTAAACAGACGAAACAAAAATAAAATGTCTCAAGCGATGTTAAGAGCAGCGTCGACGCAATATAACGGAGGACGCGTTGGTAAAACAACATTATTGAACGCTTCTTCTTCTTCTTCTTCTCGAAGATCGTCGTCGCAGCGCATACAAGTCAGTACACAAGCCAGTGCTTCGAAACCATGGGACTCGAAGAAGCCCTGTAAACTCGTGTTAGAGGACGGATCGGTCTGGGAAGGGAAAGCGTTTGGGAGTACTGGGACGAAAATAGGCGAAGTCGTGTTCAACACGTCCTTATCTGGGTACGTTCTAACACGTATATTATTTCTTGTTCTTTTGTTGCTCTCTACGTGTGTGTGTGTGTGTGTGTGTGTGTGTGTGTGTGTGTTCAAAGAGAACACGGATCGATTGAGAGAGGAAGCCCTCTCTGCCGTTCAAACGGTAGTCAAAAAACACTGAAGTTCAAACAAAAATTGAACTATTTTAGTCGCGTTCGTTCGTCGTGAATGAAAGTAGTCTCTCTTTCTCTCTTGGGCATTTTTCGTTTCGTTCAAATGAAAGAAAATCTAACCCTCATCTCTCAAATCAATCAATTAATTCGATTCGATTCGATTCAATTCGATTCAATTTGCATGTGTGTGTATAGGTACCAAGAAATTTTGACAGATCCTTCTTACGCTGGGCAGTTTGTTTTATTCACGTGCCCGCATATTGGCAACGTCGGCATTAACCCGCTCGATATGGAGTCTACAAAAGTACACATGGGAGCAACTATTGTCAGGCACGAATCATTAAACGTGTCGAATTACCGATCTACGCAATCATTAGACGCGTATTTGAAAAGTCAAGACGTCATCGGGATTTCGGATATCGATACGCGAGAGATTACGGTAAGATTACGCGACAAAGGGTCACTCAATGGCGTAGTTACAACTGACATGAGCATATCTAACGATGCATTGGTTAAGATGGCCAAAGCTTACAATATCGTCGGTAAAGATTTAATCGGTGAGGTTTGCGTGAAGAAACCGTACAAATGGGTGGATCCGACCGAAGACGAGTGGGAATTCGCAGAAAAGGCAAAAAATCATAAAGACAAGTTCAACGTCGTCTGCTTTGATTTTGGCATCAAAAATAACATCATGCGTCGTTTATCTTCGTTCGGATGCGAATTGACGGTCGTTCCAGCGAATTACTCAGCGGAAGATGTGATGAAGTTGAATCCGGATGGAATTTTATTTTCAAACGGACCTGGCGATCCCTCAGCTGCACCATACGCAGTTGAGAACTGCAAAAAATTGCTCGGCAAAGTTCCAGTCTTTGGCATTTGCATGGGACACCAAGTCTTGGGCCAAGCTTTCGGTGGTAAAACGTTCAAAATGAAGTTTGGACATCACGGAGGTAACCACCCAGTGAGAAACGAATTCACTCAAGCCGTTGAGATTTCTGCTCAAAATCACAACTTTGCCGTCGATTTGGCTACGTTACCGAAAGAAGTGAAAGTATCTCACCTTAATTTGAACGACGGAACATGTGCTGGCATGGTCTGGGAAGAAAAAATGGCCATGACCATTCAATACCACCCAGAAGCTAGTCCAGGACCACACGACTCTGATAACTGCTTCGCGCAGTTTGTTGACATGATTCGCGCAAATAAAGGTATGGTGGCGGTGTCTCGATAATCAGTAATTCTTATATAAGTAATAAAATTATATAACAAAACATCATATATACATACATGCATACATGCCAATCAATCAATTGCATTCTTTCTCTCTTTCGCATTCGATTTCACAAGGTAGTTAAAATTTTTGATAGTAACATAAGTTTAACGCCAAATTCGCAAAATGCCATTATTACGTATTGTTGAAAAAAACTTAGTCGTTTGTGAGAAAGGACGCACAAGAAAGAACGCATCAGGCACTGATATGGGCAACGAAAATCATATCAGTACTGGCGCAAAGGCACCACCAAACGGAGATGAAGATGATGAAGATAAGAAGAATAAGAATAAGAAGAACGAAATAATTGAAAACAATAACGAGGAAACTCCTACTCCTACTCCTACTCCTGATAAAAACAAAATTGTTATAACAAGAGAGGAAGGCAACGCGAATGACAAAGTAAAAAGATATCCTCGTGTCCAATCGACTGATGCTTTCTTCTTGGGCAAAGGCGATTTTCTTGCCGTTGGGGAAGAGCCTTTCCAACCAAATCCCGACGATCCGTCAATTCGACCGTTTCGCTCTGGTTTCGCGTTAGATGAAAAGTCGTTCGAAATGGAAGAAGAACTGTTCCAGGTGCAACAACAACTACCGAAAGCTTTGACAGCGGCTCAACAACGGCAACAATTTTCGTCATCACCACAACGATCTAGAGAGAAGAAGCAATTAATTTTACCAGCGTTGCTGAACTGTTCTGGCGTCGTTCAAGATGCTTGCAATGCAATCGTGGATGATTCGTTCAATCGATGTTTTCAAATGAAAGACCAGCAGCCGTGGAACTTTAACTTTTATCTATACCCGCTATGGGTTATTGGCTTTATCGTACGACACTTTGTACTTTTACCATTGAGATTTACGTGGCTAGTTCTAACGCTGGCTTTGTTTTTTCTGTTGTTCTTCATCGTGCATAACGTTTTGCCTGAAAAGAAAGCGCAAATAGTGAAGAGAAAACTGTTGGAGTATTTAGCGGCGGCGTTTGTCATGTCTTGGACCGGGGTGATTAAATACCATGGACCAAAACCGATAAGGCGAGGCGGTGTAGTCTATGTCTCGAATCACACATCCATGATTGATTATCACGTAGTCGCACAGGTATCGCTTTTCGCGTGCATTATGCAGAAACATCCAGGATGGGTTGGTTTTATTCAGAATACAGCCTTAAAAGCGGTAGATTGTATCACGTTTAATCGAACAGATATTAAGGATAAACAAGCCGTATCGAGACGGTTGAAAGAACACGTTAGAGATCCAACAAAATTACCGTTGTTGATATTCCCGGAAGGCACCTGCGTGAATAATGAACACTGTGTCATGTTTAAAAGAGGGGCGTTCGATTTAGGCGTTCCGGTTTGCCCAATTGCGATCAAGTACGATAAAACGTTCGTAGATGCATTTTGGAATTCGCGTAAACAAAGCTTTTCTGCGCATTTAATCAAGCTCATGTCCTCATGGAGTGTCGTCGCGGATGTATGGTTTATGGAACCTCAAACAATTAGAGAAAATGAAACGTCTATAGAATTTGCGGAACGCGTGAGAGCGATGATTGCAAAAAAAGCTGGCTTGAAAATGGTTGCGTGGGATGGGATGTTGAAATATTATCGACCTCATCCCCGCGAGCGTATTGCGCGACAAAATACTTTCTCTAAACGTTTTCAAACCATCTTACATACACTTGGTTTCAATAGCAACAGAGAGAGTCATTCGGAGAGCAAAGAAAAAGAATAATAGTACGTAGTTTTTGAGGGCGGTATCATTTATTTTATATTTTAGACTGTTTTATGTGTTGTATTAATTAAACGAAAGTTACGGCAATGCTGCCGTTGCTTGAATCTCAACCAAAAGTTGAGCACCTTCCTTTTTATAAACCATGTTAGCCTCAACGCACGCCCTCGTAGGCTTCCCGTCCTTTATCCATTCGTTATATATTTCGTTCATCCCGGCGTAATCGTTCTTAATATCTTTCACCCAAATCATGCAATTTAGTAACCTCGTCTTATCAGTACCAGCTAGAGCTAATAGTCTATCGATCTCATCGAGAGTTTCTTTCGTTTGCGCTCGAATATCATCTCCAGCACCAACTTGTCCACATAAATAAACAATGCCATTATGAATTGTGATTTCTGAAAATCGCGGGTCTTCATCGAGTAAGCGAACGATTTCATTATCGTTCTTCGTTCCTTTCGTCGAAGCAGCGGGAGACATTGATATAATATTTCTTCGCGACTTTGATGAGGCTTTGAAAACCTTTTGATGAATTAGTATCTTTTGAGAACTACTAGCACAGCCAAGCATTTGTAAATATATGGCGGGGAAATGAAACATCTGAACAAGCCCTTTCTTTGCTTGCTGTGACTAAAGAAAGTAAAAAACTAATACACATACAGACATACGCACGTGTATAACATACACTCTACACAATTATAGTGATGATGACACTATAGTTCTACTTTATCTGCTTTACAACAACACTACAACACTACTTTTGCTACAAAACTACAACAAAAAACAAACATCACTACTAAATTCATCAATCATTCTCACGCAGTCTTTCCAGCTCTCCTTTTCGAAACTGCAACGCATTTGGTTTGTAGTTTC
>Ga0115001_10002912_pt1 | contig 13006 bp, 13 predicted proteins | sample ArcticOcean_MG_C_12_FD_89869 | JGI IMG/M metagenome (GOLD analysis project Ga0115001, IMG submission 89869) | Marine microbial communities from western Arctic Ocean - ArcticOcean_MG_CB8_130 | ecosystem: Environmental > Aquatic > Marine > Oceanic | place: Arctic Ocean: Canada Basin | collected... | reverse complement strand
CTAGACCTATGGCGGCCAAAATCACCAAAGCTATTGAAAACGAACTATCTAAGACACATTAGATCGTGAGCTTTTTAATCTTATGTCAGGGACTGTTAACATAAGCTTCTTTTGGTGGACCGTTCTCAAAAGACTGCTCTAGAGCCAATACAAATTTCACACTAGCCCCAAAATTCGTAGCTAATAAAACCGTTGCAACCCGGACGAGGTGTACTCCCAAGTTCCTTTGCAAGCCCAAGTGGGAAGCCCTTATAATTAAAACTGAACAAATTGGGTTAGTCCGTTGTCGACCTATGGGTCCATTTGATAATAATACTATTATAGTATATTTGGAGAGTGTAAAAAAAATGCGCAATCACAAGCACCTGAGCCAGGTGAGATATACTTGGAATTTAAATGGAAAATTATAATAAAAAGTTCGAGATTGGTAAACACATTCCTAATGCACACAAAATTATAAAAGAAGCACAAGAAAAGTCAGTAGATTTCCAGAAGAGTATGAGCGCAGAGAACAAAGTTGACCTCAACGTAAAGTATGGCAGTTCTGATAGAAATACGATGGATATATTTACTCCAGGTCCATATGTTCGTGCGACTTTAATCTTTCTTCATGGTGGCTATTGGTTAAGTTCTGACAAGTCACTTTGGTCACATTTGGCCAGAGGCTCTTTGGAAAGTAGCGTGAGAGTTATTATTCCCAATTATACCCTGTGCCCTGACGCCTCCATACCCGATATCACTCAACAGATTAAAATGTGTGTTGAGGCAGTAGCGGCGCAGTATAGTGGCCCAATCGTCATAGCTGGGCATCAAGCAGGGGGCCAATTAGCAGCACGCATGGCGTGCAAGGGAGTTCTTGATGCGGGCGTAATTAGCAGAATTTCACATATAATCCCAATATCTCCATTGAGTGATTTAAACCCACTTATTTTAACAAGTATGAATGCAAAATTAAATTTAACAAAAGAAACTGCAGCCTCAGAAAGCCCCGCTCTTTTAGATGTGGAGGAAGATATAACTGTTACAGTTTGGGTAGGCTCAGATGAACGTCCACTTTATCTTGAACAAGCAGAGTTACTAGCGGCTCGGTGGGACTGTTTTTTTGTCAAATCTAAACATTTAAACCATTTTGATATTCTTGGTGGTTTAGAAGTACAAACTAGCAGGTTGCTGGGCAGAATCTTTGTCAATATCGAGGCTTGATTACCAATCAATTACATTAGTTAGTACAAAAAAGTATGAAAATAATAGATACTAAATTTAGTTCGTGGCTCCTACCACCAAAGCCATTTTGGCAAAAAATTTATCTTATAAAATAGTAGATATAGGGTAACCCTATGTATTCAATAAAAATGCCCAGTATCAAGGATACTCTGTCTATCCAGTCGTGTGAAACAACCTTCAGTCGTCTTGCTTTTCTTTCTTTTTCCACAAGGCCTCTACCATCATCTTAACTCTCATCATAAACCCTTTAGGGGTTTGCTTGATCAACTCTGGCTTCTTTGCATCAGTCATAACTCTCTCACCGCCCCTTAAAAAACGCTTGGCCATCTTCTGCGCTGAATACACTAACCATCCCAGCGTCAAAGTCTTCAACAAGTGCTGCAAACAGATAAACGGACACATGTGATGGCGCGAAGAAAAGGAGTGTGTAGGGATCATCGTCTTCATCACCCTTGGTATAACCTTGATAGTAGGAGTTCTCTGCCCATTTTTTCTGCAAACCATCATCAAAAGTTCCTGCCATAATAACGTGCTTGTCCACCATAGCCTCGTCAAAGGGCATTCTATCATCAGCCTCATAACTCTCTGGACCGATGGTGGCTGTGCCTTTTGTAAAAGCCTTACGACCAATGACCGCCTGAACACAGTTACTTGCGTGAAGAATACCTCCAGTTTCGTATCGGTCTACTCCCTCATCATCAGCAAGCGCACTGGCGATGTCAGCAAAGCTTACAGGCTCATGATAGCGTCGGGATTCGAGTAATTCGTCAGCTTCGTCATCGCGCAGCAACAGGTAGTTGTCGGCCTCTTCTCCCTGAACGCCAAAGAAATGGATTTCACGGCCTTTGTTGGTCAGAAATCTCTCGATATTCCCACGGTCAAGGTTCTCATAAATGTAGACGTCGTCGAACCCATCTGAAGTCTCGCGGTGTGCCTTATCGAAAAGCACAGGGATGAATGTAAAGTCGATAGCCTTAGTCATGATAAATGTCTTTCCAAATTTTCGAGAAGCAAGAGTGACAGGCACAAAAAAGACCATTAATTGAACTAGTTTCAGGGAATGCTGACTAGATGCACTTTTTTAGTAAGGTAATATAGACTGGCTCTAATTTCTTATAATAATATTGTTTCACATAAAGATCGCAGGATCATTGCATATAACCTCATCAGCTGTGCCTTTTTTAGTTAGTCCACTTTCAGTATTAAAAAATGCTTAGGTGAGTTGAGAAATGCTACTTATCTACTACCAGCCACAATTCTTATAGCTCATGGCCAAGCATTCGCTAGCCATGGTTTGAGCCTTCTCAATATCAGTAAGTATCATTTCCCGTGATACATTGTGCAGCCATTTTTTTGCATTTTTATGGCCATTAGTGTCTGCAAGCTCATACCACATATAGGCTTGCACAAAATCTTGTGGAACGCCTTTTGCGAACCTATACATAAACCCTAGATTGGATTGGGCGAAAGCGTTCCCCTGCACCGCAGCTAAATGGTACCACCTAACTGCTGCGATGTAGTCTAGGGGGACACCCTTTCCACTCTTATACATAAAACCCAGTTTGTATTGAGCAGATGGATTCCCCTGTTCAGCTAATGGCTTCCACTCTTGAAGAGCTGTAGCGTAATCACCAGCCTTATAAGCGGTTACTCCCTTATTATAATCCTGTGCACTCAATGTTGTGAAGACCAAAGACAGTACCGTCGCTACGGCTAATGTAAAACGGCTCATGGGGGGAAGTCCTCTAAGAAGTACGGCACTTAATCTGACCTCATATAATTAGGAAAGTAAACAATTGCCTCTTTTATGTTAAACGGGTTAAATATCAGCAAATAACGATTGCAAACGTGATTGGGATCCTAGAAGTTATTCGCTTTTGCTGTGAACTAAATCATCTAAGTGCAACCTATTATTGTTGTTTGGTAAGTTACTTAATTCTAAATCATATTTAATATTGTCAAAATCCGCCAGTCTGACAGGTCCTCACTATAATAGGCAGCCAGCAACTAAAATTAAAATGAACCCCACCATGACTTGTAAATCATTTAGTCAAACTTTTACTTCCAGATGAAGCATGTGACAAGTTGGAGGCAGCTTTACCGACAAGATAGCAAACCGTTTTAGCTGACCTAGAACTGAAGCTACCAACTTCTGGCATAAAATTTTCAGCCTACCACAGCAAATAGGCTCCCAACATATCTGCATTAGTATAGGATTTTCCAGATACTAATACACAGAAGTGTTATTGAAGTTCTAATTGAAAAACATATTAAAAAAATACTCAAGCTTTATCCCCCCAAAACAATAGCATTTACAGAAGACCGAAAGGTTCATCTCGAAACATAATGAGAATAAGATAATGCGATCACAGTTTTATTTGATGAGGTCTAATCGACAGTTATTTAAAAACTGCGCGTACTACCCATATAAACGATACTGTCGGTCAAGGCAGAAAATATGTCTTAGGGCGCTGAGAGCCCACTGCTAGGCGTACTGGGCGTACAGTTGGCTGCGTGTACAAGTGCTGACAGTATGGCATCTTGGTTCCGGCTCGGATGCCAGTAAGCGAACACCCGTATTGGTTCATGCGCAAAAGGAAAGGGAAGGATTTTAATTGGCCAGCGTTTGCCAAAGTCATATGCAATACGCGCAGGCACCGTTGCCAACATTCGAGTTCCACAAACAAGGGACGCAACCTGTGTATGAGACCAGGTAGTGATACGCCGAGTACGGACGACACCGGCTTTTCGCAACGCATCTTCATCTTCAAAAGTCATTTGCTGGTCAAAGTAGCGCACGACTACATGCTCAGAGTTTGCAAACTCCTGCGGGAGCAGTTTGTCACCAACTGGCCCCATTTTAGAACATGCTATACAGACGTATTTATCTTCAAGTACGCAAGTACTTGGTGGTACGCCAATGTCAAATGACTGCCCAGAAAGTACAAGATCCACCTCCCCACTTGCAAGAAGCCTCGGTGATCGCTCCGACAACGGCAAAATATCAAGTCTCACATTCCTAAAAATATTCTGAATTTGCCTTGTTGCAGTATCAAGAACAGTTCGAATAGCGTAGTCAGACGCAACTACCCTAATTTCTCGCTCAACATCCAATTGGAGTTCTCCAGGCCGCAGAGCAGCAAAATCATGCGCCTGAGCTATCATTTTATTAAGCGGTGCGATCAGTGATTTTGCAAAAGGTGTCAATACATGAAGACGACCTGAGCGGGTTAAAAGTGGATCATTAAAATGTCGCCTGAGATGGCCTAGAATCGTACTCATCGCAGATTGGCTCAGATGAACCTGCTCCGCGGCCCGGGTGATGTTCTGTTCAACAAGCAAAGCCCTCAAACACACAAGCTGATTTAGATCAAAACCATTGAGGCGCATTTAGTATCCATAAAATTGATGTAATAGTATTCTAAAATCCCATTTTACTAATACTTAAATTTAGTAAAAGGTAAACCTATTCAGCCTTAAAAAGGAAAAAAGATGTCACAACAGCAAACATCCGGCAATGAGCAAGCTAAGATATCCCAAACATATAACGAGGAGGGGTTCATTGCACCTATTGACGTAATCTCAAAGCAAGAAGCAAAAACCTTACGGACGGATTTGGAAGCTGCAGAATTAGAATTGTCTGGCAACCCGGAAAAGCTAGCCCTGTTAAAAGCTTATCCAGACAGACTTTTGCCATCTTTTTATAATTTAACACGAAATGAAAAACTCATTTTCGCAGCGTCTGCGGTTCTTGGGCCTGACTTGATGGTGTGGAGTGCAGGGTTATTTATCAAAGAAAAAAAATCATCCAAAATTGTTTCTTGGCATCAAGATTTGACCTATTGGGGCCTTGATGATGTTGCAGAAACTACTTGCTGGGTTGCACTTACAAGAGCGCATGAAGACACTGGGTGCATGAAATTTGTTCCAGGTAGCCATAAGACAAAAATCGTTCCGCACGTAGATACCTACTCTGAAGACAATATGTTATCACGCGGCCAAGAAATTTCTGTAGATGTCGACGAGAACACAGCTGTAGTTGCAGCACTCGATGCGGGTCAGGCCTCAATGCATCATGGCCTATTATTCCATAGCTCTGGCCCTAACAGCTCAGGTGACAGACGTATTGGCTCAGCAATCCGCTATATAAAACCCTCAATGAAACAAGAGACAGGGGTCAGGTCCCTTGTTTCTTTAGTAAGTGGCGAAGATCATTTTGAAAACTTTAAGATTGCAGGTGCTCCAAAAGGCCGCTTGTCTGAAGAAGATTTCCAACTGTGCCGTCAAGACAACGAAATCAAGAATAGTATACTATATTAAGTTGTTCAGAAATTTAGTTACTGAATAACTGATCTAAAGATCAATAGCTATGTAAGGCTTTAACCATACCCGAAAATACTTAGTGGAGCCAATCTAAAAAGGTGGGCTCCACTAAGTAATTCGCACCATCATCCTAAGTAACCTAGACAATACTACACAAGTATAGTGCTATGAATTAAAAGTAAAACTTTCAAATGTTGTAGGCTTAATTTGAATTGAAAATCCAGGTTTGGTAGGAATTTGATAAGCACCTTTTTTTACAATACATGGGTCTTCGAAATGCTCGTGAAGATGGTCAACGTATTCAATACGGCGGTCATTTTTCTCTCCAGATATAGCAATATAATCTATCATCGCCATGTGTTGAACATACTCACACAAGCCTATACCACCCGCGTGCGGCCAGACCGGTAGATTATATTTAGCAGCCATCAACATAACGGCAAGAACTTCATTCAATCCTCCCATGCGACAACTATCAATCTGTACTATATCTAGTGCGCCTTCCATGATAAATTGCTTAAACATCACTCGATTTTGGCAGACCTCACCAGTGGCTACCTTAATTGGAGCAACAGCTTTTCGAATAGCCTTATGGCCCATAATATCGTCCGGATTGGTAGGTTCTTCGACAAAGAAAGGGCGCGCGAACTCTAGAGCCTTCACCCACTCAATCGCCTGATCAACTTCCCAAACTTGGTTTGCATCTATCATGATATGCATATCGTCACCCAACTCTTCACGAGCTATGGTCAAACGGCGAATATCATCTTCCAGATCGCTCCCCACCTTAAATTTCACGTGGCTAAAACCCGCCTCCTTAGCCTCACGGCACAGATGTCTCAGTTTATCATCAGAATAGCCTAACCAGCCTGCGGAGGTCGTATAACAAGGATAGCCTTCAGCCTGAAGTTTTTCTACTCGACCTACCTTTTCAGGTTCGGCAGCTCGCAGGATAGCCAATGCCTCGCTTGGAGTTAAAGCATCTGTTATGTAACGAAAATCAATTAATGCTACAATTTCTTCAGGAGACATTTCGGATACTAGTTGCCAAACTGGCTTACCAGCCTTACGCGCCCAAAGGTCCCAGACGGCATTTACAAGCGCACCAGTCGCAAGGTGAATTATGCCCTTGTCAGGGCCTAACCAGCGCAGTTGACTATCACCAGTAATATGGCGCCAAAAACGCCCCATGTCTTCCGTAATCCATTCCAATTCAAGCCCAACAACGAGAGCCGATAGTGTCTCTATTGCGGCAACACAGAGCTCAGTTCCACGCCCAATTGTGAACGTCAGGCCATAACCCTCGTGTGCACCATCAGTTTCTAACACCAAATATGCACAGGAATAATCTGGATCAGGGTTCATAGCATCAGAGCCCGCCAAGCTGTCCGAAGTGGGGAACCTGAGGTCATGGGTTCTAATATTAGTAATCCGAGTCATTTGCTCTCTCCAACTAATTGACGCTGACGGCCAAGGCCTTCAATTTCAAGAACTATAGTATCTCCAGGCTTAAGATAGGTTTCCGGCTTCTGCCCCATACCAACACCGGGCGGAGTTCCAGTCGAAATAACGTCTCCCGGCTGAAGCGACATGAATTGCGAAAGATGCGCAATAATAGTAGCTACATTAAAATGCATCGTTTTAGTGGAACCATCTTGGTAGCGATGCCCGTTTACTTCTAAATACATTGCCAGATTTTGTGGATCAGGCACCTCGTCTCGGGTAACTAGCCAGGGGCCAATTGGTCCAAAGGTGTCTGCAGACTTCCCTTTAACCCACTGACCTGACCGGTGTAGTTGAAAATCGCGTTCACTCAAATCGTTGATGACACAATAGCCCGCCACATGGCTCAAAGCATCAGCTTCGGTGACGTACTTAGCCTCTTTTCCAATCACTACACCTAGTTCAACCTCCCAATCCGTTTTAACCGAGTTGCGTGGAATTTCTACATTGTCATTTGGCCCCATAATAGAGGAGGTTGCCTTGAAAAAAATCACAGGCTCTTCCGGCAAGGACATTCCACTCTCGGCAGCGTGATCAGCATAATTCAGGCCTATACAGACGAATTTCCCAACATTTCCAACACAAGCTCCAATCCGTGTCGAGGCCTCAATTACTGGTAAACAAGTAGGATCAAGATTACGTAATGTCGAAAGAGTATTATCTGAAAGTGTAAGACCCACAAAATCATCAACGTGTGCCGACAAATCACGGATAGATCCATTAGCATCAATCATTCCGGGCTTTTCAGCACCAAGTGCACCATATCTCAAAAGTTTCATAATATTTTCCCTTAGTTGACCCAACCGCCATCTATTACATGCGTTGTACCAGTCGTGAATTTAGCTTCATCACTGGCAAGATACACAGCCAAAGCTGCAATTTCCTCAGGTGCGCCGACACGACCCATAGGCTGCCGGTCAACAAATTCTTTCATAGCCTTTTCAAAATCACCTGTAGCTTTAAGCCGTGCATGCAGTGAAGGACTATCGACGGTACCTGGGCAAATTGCATTACATCGAATACCGTGGGTAACGTAATCAGCCGCAACTGATTTTGTTAAGCCGATAACCGCAGCTTTAGTAGCAGTATACGCAAACCGGTTGGGCACTCCTTTGATAGAACTCGCCACAGATGCCATATTAACGATTGAGCCACTGCCTACGGCCAGCATTCCCGGCAAAACGGCACGGATGGTGTGGAACATTCCTTTAACGTTCAGATTAAAAGCAAAATCTAATTCAGCTTCGGAAGCTTCCAGTATACTGCCAGAATGTACAAAGCCCGCACAATTAAATAAAATATCAATTGGGCCAATATCTCCAATTACTGCACTAATGGCAGCACTATCGGTGACATCCAGTTGGCGCACATCTAGCCCGTCTATACCAAGAATTTGATCAGTATTTATATCAGTTGCAATGACACGTGCGCCCTCATCTCGCATCCGTAAAGCTGTGGAAAGCCCAATTCCCGCACCAGAGGCAGTAGCCAGAACCGTTTTACCAGCTAATCTTTTCATCTAATTTTCCTTTAATTTACTCGCTAAGCAGGCGGCCTGCTGTTTGAAATTCCATCAACTTATATACGTTTAAGATAGGTGAACTTTACGGAACGCTTCCTTGCCCATGGGGCATAGCCTTCAGGGCTAATATTGTTTTCATTATTATAATATGTATTTTTCATTGGATTTTTAGGGTTTTTGCATCAACTGCGTCGCAGGCAAACTACTACTCTCATATGCTGCCTCAACCAAGGCCATTGTGTTCCATGCATCCTCAACAGATGAAATTAGGGTATCTTCTTCACCACTAAAAAAGCGCTGCAATTGGGCCATTCGGTGGCCAAAGCTTTCAGTAAACCAAGAGCCTTGCAGAGGGATTGCTTGCCAACCATCCCCAGTGTTGATCTCTAAGATGTCAGCTTCACCCCTTGGATAATCAAGGTTAACACCAAGCTGTACGTAAGCAGCGCCTTTGGTGCCACCGATACGGAACTCACAGGCCTGATATTTTCGCCCAAATGAGTGGTTGTGATTAATGGAAAGCGCGCAGCGCACCATATCACCATAATCGAGGATTGCCGACGTTCGGGTGTTGGAGGTCATGTCATTTGGATGGCCAAGGGTCTTAGCGTGAACACCCGAAGGGTTGCCAAACAGTGAGCGAATAAAGTCCATGTAATGAATCGAATGCAGCAGAATCTCGACCCTCGGAAGATCTTTCAAAAACGCCCATAGGCCCCATGGGGTATCAAGCGCAAGCCAAGCATCAAAATCGACTAAATCACCGAGCAACCCCTGATCAACCGCATCTTTCAGTGCCAACATCATAGGGGCAAAACGGAGTTGAAAATTGACTGCAGCCTTCAGTTTGCGCGCCCTACATATTTTTAAAATTTCTGTTGCATCTTCCAAATTAGAACCCATTGGTTTCTGCATCAAAACAGCGGACCCAAATGGTAATATACCCAGAATTTTAGCATGAGCATCTGGTGGTGTCGCAATATCAAAAACGACGCTGGATTGACTTACGGCCTGTTTTGCAGTTTGAAATGCAATAAACCCATATTGATCCGCCAAATTTTGTGATTTTCTAAGATCAGGATCGAATATACCTAAAATTTCAAATCCGGCAGCCGCATAGGCAGGAATATGTGCATCTGTTACAATCGAGCCTGCCCCAAAAATAACAATCGGCATAGGCTTTGAGGGGCGAGGCCAGCTTTGGTTAAGTTCAATCATAATGGAAGACTTCCTCCATTATTGCCCAATGTTCACCCTCAGTACGCTGATCAAGTGGTGTTTGACACGGAATACAGACACCCCACCATCGTTGTGTTTCAGGGTCAGCAGCCATCTTCGCCATATCAGCATCAAAATCATTACCCATATATTCAAAGTAACTGAACAAAAGGTTTTCAGGTTCACGTAAATAAATTGAGTAATTTTGAATATTACACTCAGAAATTTTTGCAAGAACGGCGGGCCAGACCTCTGCGTGTAGACGTTTGTATTCGTCAATTTTTTCGACTTTAAGCCCAATCACACTGCCATATCGCTTCACGCCACAACCTCCGAAGAATGAACATCAATTTTTGAGGAATTGATCGCAGCAACATCCCAATCGATTCCAATACCTGGCCTTTCACTGGGGAAAGCACGCCCATTTTGAATTTGCATGCCCGTTTTTGTTAGGGCGTCGATCTGCGGGATATATTCAAGCCACGGAGCGTTAGGAATTGCACAAACGAGGCTTACATGTAGTTCCATTAGAAAATGTGGACAAACAGAAACATTAAATGCCTCTGCCAAATGTGCTACCTTCATCCATGGCGTAATTCCACCTATGCGTGCCACGTCCACCTGAACGATGGATGCGCCACCCACTGTGAGATAATCTTTGAATTGGCTGAGGCTGTACATACTTTCACCAACAGCAATTGGTACGGAGGTTCCAGAAGCCAGCAAAGTGTGTTGAAAAATATCATCTGCCGGCATTGGTTCTTCAAACCAAGCAATATTGAATTCTTCAAGAATTGTTGCTCGTCGTTTAGCTTCAGCTAAATTAAAGGATTGGTTGGCATCAACCATGATCTCATAGTCCACGCCAACCGCTTCACGGACTGCTTTAAGTCGAGCACGATCTTGTGCAATTGTGGGAAGGCCAATTTTAATTTTGGAACCCGAATACCCCTTAGCTTGCGCATCCAAAGCATCAGCAACAAGATCGGCAGTCTCAATATGCAACCATCCACCCTCAGTAGTGTACATTGGTATAGATTTTTTCACACCGCCTAACATGCGATACAGTGGCTGATGAGCACGTATGCAGCGCAGATCCCAAAGCGCAATATCAATGGCAGCCAACGCTAGAGAAGATATAGGCCCAACCACTAGAGCATGAATTGAGAACATTAAGTCGCGCCAAATACCTCCGATTTCTTCAGCTTCACGCCCGATAAGCTGAGGTATCAAATCATCGCGCAGCAAAGCCATAACAGCAGTTCCACCTTTGCCAATTGTATAGCTATATCCAGTACCTTTTTGGCCCTCACTATCGGTTATTGTTACAAAAGGTGTTTGCTGGCTTTCAAAGGATTGGATAGCATCAGTTCGCAACACGCTGGGTTGCAAGTCTACCATATAAATCTCAACTTTTACTATCTTTGCCATTCTTACCTCAAGTTTCGTTGGGTGACGGCATCAAATAAATTACATTGGCCCAAATCAAGATTAAATGTGAGGGTCTCACCATCTTGAACTATCCGCGGCTTCAACATTTTTGCCAGTATTTCCTGACCAGCCAATTGGGTGTAAAGCAAAGTTTCCGTTCCCAGCGGCTCAGATACACCAACCGACATCTCAATCATGGCAGAATCTCCATCAATTGTGAGATCATGTCCAACCGGCATAATATGATCCGCACGGAAACCCAGTATGATATCCTGACCAGGCTTCACAATATCTTTAAAGTCTTTAGGTATTGGCAGGATTAAACCCCCAGAAAATTCCAGCATATTTTTACCTACCCTGCCCGGTAAAAGGTTCATTGGGGGGGAACCAATGAAAGTAGCTACAAATGTGTTTATTGGGTTCTCAAAAACCTGGGTTGGCGAGCCTTGTTGTTCAATATTACCATCGCGCATGATTACGATACGGTCGGCTAACGTCATCGCTTCGACCTGATCATGTGTAACATAGATGATGGTTGTTTGGATTTTTTGATGAAGTTTTTTAATTTCGACACGCATCTGGGCGCGGAGTTTAGCATCTAGGTTCGATAATGGTTCGTCAAACAAAAAGACATCAGGATGACGCACAATGGCTCTTCCCATAGCTACTCGCTGACGTTGACCGCCTGAAAGTGCGCCAGGCTTTCGATCCATATAGTCTTCAAGACTTAAAATTTTTGAAGCCTCGTCAACTGATTTGTCAATTTCAGTTTGATCTCTTTTTGCAATCTTTAGTGAAAATCCTAAATTTTCCCTTACAGTCATATGCGGATAGAGCGCATAATTTTGAAACACCATGGATATATTACGGTCGCGCGGAGGCAGATTATTAACCACATTGTCACCAATTATGATCTCACCACCTGAAATGCTTTCAAGGCCAGCAATCATACGCAATGTAGTGGACTTACCGCAGCCAGACGGCCCAACCAGAACCACAAATTCGTTGTGTTCAACGTGTAAATTAATGGAATGAACAACTTCCAGCTTACCATAATTTTTAACAACATTTTTTAACGTTACTTGTGCCATGGATCAGCCTTTCACGCCGCCGAATGTAAGTCCGGATATCAAGTGCTTTTGCACAATAAATGTAAGAATAAGAGCAGGGATTATGAGTAAAACCGCTAGGGCACACATCCCACCCCAATTAATTGTGAACTCAGAAGTGAAGTCACGCAAACCAACAGGCATCGTTTTAGAAAATGTTGACCGGGTTAATTGGCTCGCCAGCGCATATTCGTTCCACGAGGTTAAGAAGGCAAAAATTCCAGCCGAAGCAACACCCGCTTTCGCAACTGGGAATTCGACCTTCCAAAATGCTTGCCAGCGCGTGCAACCGTCGATTTCCGCCGCCTCTGCCAGATCTGGTGGTATTTGGCGAAAGAAGCCATCAATCAGCCATATCGTAAAGGGTACGTTCATAGCGACATAAACTAGAATTAAGCCAAAATGGGTATCTATAATTCCAGTTTTAGCCATAACAATAAATAAAGGTAGTGAAAGAGCTACGCCTGGAACTGCACGAGTTAATAACAAGCCAATAAAAATAGCATTTTTTCCTTTAAATTGGAAGCGGGCAAAAGCGTAGCCACCGGCCATGCCAACAAGTAATGCAATGATAGTACTCGTGCCTGAGATAATTAAAGAATTAGTAAAATACTGGAGAACAGGAACGCCACCTTCACCCGCACCACCAAACATGGCGCGATAGTTATCTAGGTTG
>Ga0115001_10002911_pt1 | contig 13006 bp, 7 predicted proteins | sample ArcticOcean_MG_C_12_FD_89869 | JGI IMG/M metagenome (GOLD analysis project Ga0115001, IMG submission 89869) | Marine microbial communities from western Arctic Ocean - ArcticOcean_MG_CB8_130 | ecosystem: Environmental > Aquatic > Marine > Oceanic | place: Arctic Ocean: Canada Basin | collected... | reverse complement strand
GTGTTGTGCTTCTGCATCGTTTAGGGTTTCAACATGTCGTAAAAAGCGCGTCCATAACATCCCGATTTTGGAAGCGCACGAAAAGGCCTCGAATGAAATCCCGAACTGGTTTCGGGAGCAGAAAAAGCTCGCATTTCGGGTTCGTTTTTGTTCTCTCGTTCGACCTTGATCGAAGCGTCGAGCCGTTGTGAGGTTGTGTGCGTAAAATACAAAAAGGAACTTTTTCTTTTTGGTCTCCTTCGTTCACTTTACACTAAAAACACACGCGCATTAATTTAATAATACTGACATATATATAGCTATAAATAATAATAGTAATAATAATAATAATAGTAATAATAATAAGTCGTTTCTTACGCGAGTCATTTTGAAAGGAAGAGCAACGCTTCGTTCGTTCATTTATACATAAAAATGGAACTATTGAGAGAAAGATACGCATCTTCATCGTCCGACGACGATACTACTCGTAGTGAATATAGGAAGAAGAACACGCGAATAACGGCGGCGCCTGAAGTGAACGTTCATAATCTATCGCTCGCGAAAGTGATCGAGAAAAAACCAAACGAAAACGATGAAGACGACGATGATGATGATGGCCATGAACACAACGAAGATGTCGTAATCACTCGAGCGACGGCGAAAGATTTGTACGGCCAAAATAACTTAATCGTCGTCGTTCCGAGGGAACAAAACAGGGCAACGAAGGATTCAGTGCATGAGAATCAAAACGGGAGTAGTACGATGATTAGAACGAATTTGACGTACGATGAAATGTCTCGAGCGATCGAAGGCCCTCGACATCCGAATTTGAAGAAGCGCGACGAGAGGAACGAGAGGAATCATCATTTAGGGTTCGTGCAGACCGTGAACGTCGATTCGTTTTCGTTCGATGCTCAGTATAATACACAGCAGCAGCAGCAGCAGAATAGAATGAAAGAACAACAACGAGGAGGAGGAGGAGGAGGACGCGACGCGAGCGGGAACAACGCCGGGCCGTCGACGAATAATAATTGGGATAAGAAATCTGTGTTTGATATGACGAAGAAAGAACGGAGGCAAGGACGAGATCAAGCTTTGATGAAAGCAGCGGCTTCGTTCAATAATAATAATAATAATAATAATAATAATAATAATAATAATAACGATAGTAGTTTTGATCCAAACGACGCGTGGGCAAAAAACCCAGGCGCGAAATTAGACGTCATGAAGAAAACAGAGCTTTCAAAGGAACAGAAGGAGTATTTGGAGTGGCACGCGAAACGCAACGATGCGAAACGGAAAGCGAGAGGAAAAGTAGGAGATACAGGAAGAGATGATGACGATGTACTCGCGAAGAAATCAGGAGGCGAAGAAGACGAAGTTGAATTGAAACGAAGACAGCAAATGGCGCAGACAAAGTTTCACGGAGAAGAAGAATTCAAATACGACGGCTCCTCGTGGCTTGCGAAACCAAAGACGCTCAAATCGCGCAGCGATAGGTGCTACGTGCCAGAGAAAACGACAAAACAGTGGAAAGCGCACGGTAAAGGTGTTTCCCATCTCGAATTTTTCCCCAATTCTGGACACGTTTTACTCACTTGCGGCATGGAAGGTACCGCTAAAATATGGAACTCTTCTGACGAGAATAATAAATTCAAACTCCTCAGATCGTATAATGGCCACGAAAAAGCAATTAAATCGGCATGTTTCACGCCGAACGATGGATCAATGTTTGCCACGTGTGGATGGGATCATAAAGTTCATCTCTGGGACACGGAAACTGGATCCGTCGTGCGGACAGTTTCTTCGGGGAAGACGCCCCTTTGCTTGGCTTTTCATCCGCAAAAGCAAAACGTTTTATTAGTTGGTCAAAGCGATAAGAAGATTTTACAGTACGATATGCAATCGGGAGATGTAGTTCAAGAATATGATCAGCATCTGGGTGGCGTGAATTCGATATCTTTCTGCGACGATGGGAAACGTTTTGTGTCCACGTCGGACGATAAGACGCTCAGGGCCTGGGAATTTGGTATTCCAGTGACGATGAAATACGTAGCCGATCCACTTATGCACTCGATGCCGTCTACTAAAATGCATCCAGATGGCGACTTCTTAGCATGCCAATCATTAGATAATTCAATCAAAATCTATAGCACGAAAGATCGATTTCGTGAAAAAAGAAACAAAGCTTTCATGGGGCACCAGAACGCTGGATACGCGTGCGAAATCGCTTTTTCTCCCGATGGCGGGAAATATATGGCGAGCGGCGATGGCGATGGAAGATTGTTCTTCTGGGATTTCAAAACTGGGAAAAAAGTTAAAACCTTCATGGCTCACGATAGAGTTTGTATTACTTTAGATTGGCACCCGTTATTAGCGAGTAGAGTAGCGAGCGGCTCGTGGGATGGATTTTGTACGATTTGGGATTGATTAATTAAGGTAGTTCGTTATTATTAAAATCACATAAACTTCTCGTTGGAGAGTTTCTAACGTAGTAGAACCTACAATAATATTCGCTATTTTTATTAATTACTTATTCATCATCATTATCATCATCAACTTCTCGTTGAGATCCGGCAACATAGTTGTCTCTTTTGCCTTTTTTTGCACCTCCGCCCATTTTTTTGAAGAAATCGCCGACAGCATCTGCAAACCCAGGCTTGGCTTGCGCCCTGATACCATTTCGTGGATTTTGAGCAGAACTGATTTTCTCGTTATACACTTGAATTAAAGTCTTCTTGATTGGAATACACACATCAGTGCACTCGAAATTATTCAAGATCTCAATCTTCGATTCCAAATCTGCGACATACGCTTTAAGCTCATCGTCGAGCGTTGTTTCTATTCGATTCGCACCAAACTTATCGTTTTGCTTTAATGCAGCGGCATAAAGTTTTTCCTTCTGCAGAGTGTTACTAACCGCCTTTGAAAAGTTGGCTCGTTCCATGTACGAAATCCAAGAAATCCAGTTATCTCTCACAGTCTTGCACGCGCCCACTTTAGAATTCACGAAGTTCCTCGTTAAACTTTCAATGCAAGCATTTGCAAGCGATCTATCAGTCAAAGGTACATCTTTTTCAACGCTTTCAATGATATTCATGAGATCGTCGTCGTGATCGAGGGTAGTTTTTTCTAATCTTTGTAAAGCGGCGAAGAATCCTTCGAAATCTTCACGACGCATGGCAACAATCCCTTCTCTGTTTGTTATTTCCGAGACGAGTTGTTCGTACTTCAATGCTTCGACGTAGCCAAATTTCAGAGAAAGTTGTGCGGCTTCGATTTCAAAGCGCTTCATGTCGCACGAGCATGAGTAGAGTTCGCTGATCAACTCACAGTCGGCATAAACACGGGCTAAACTTTCAATTCGTTTCGTGGATTTCGTAAACAATATAATAGCTTCTTGCAAAATTCGAGTCGGCGGAACGCGAAACTGAGTTTCAGAATTTTTTTCAATCAACGCTTCCGCACGCATCGCTGGTTCATCTGCTTCAGCCAACAATTTATCCATGTTTTCTTTTGGAGGTGGCGGCGGCTGCAATAACTCAATTCTTTCCGACACGGACTGTGTCATCATCACAAGAGCGCGTTTATTGTTTTCGTGTCTAGGTTTGCACCGCTCCGCTCGATGAAGGAGATAATCTCTGCACTCTTCGAGTCGACCAACTGCGCGTCGACGATTGACATCTGTTTCGAATTTATAAACAAAGAGACCAACTTCTGCCAGTGCTGCAGATGTCGCAATTGCGTAGAATCGATCAGCTGCTGCTTTTCTAGCTCCAACTGGGTCTTCGTTGAAAGAAGCTTCAGTTTTTTTAATCTTTTGCTTCACCTTTTCCATTACCATGGAAACTAACACAAACGTACGAAAAACGGTGAGAAAACCAACCAGAGATAAGACTAAAATTGTCCCAATGTCTTGTTGCGAACCATCTAACCCGAAAGCGATGATGATTACAAGCGCTTGACCACAAAAGTTCATCACGTCAGCTCTGTTCATGACATTTCTGATTCTGAACGGTCCAACTGATACAGTAATTCGTCGCCACGGTTGAATAGAATAAACCAAAAATGCGTTTGCGGCGTATACAGGAAGCATCAAGCCTCCGGAGACTTCGCCGCCTCCAGCTTGCTGCGCTAAAATCACCACAATCAGTTTGTTCGCGAGCTCAATCGTCATGTAATGAACAGCACAAAGCGACGCAATTGTATACACTTCGTTCTCAGGTTTTGAATCGTCGTCCGAAGCAGTTCGTCGCTCTAAAGAGCGTGCCATAGTTTTAATTTTTGATAGCTGCGGTTGAAGTTTTTTCTCTGTGACCTTTGCCATGTCGTTTTCTGTGGAAATACTCAAGCTTGTTTTCTTGCGGAGATTTTTAAAATCGTTAATCTCTCCAATTTCTTCTTCTTCTTCTTCATTACTGCCACCATAGATTGCATTCTTCTTCAGCGGTTGACCAGTGATTCGAGCCAAAACTGCATCAAAAGCTCCGTATTTTTTCTTTCTCGTAGTTTTTATAACTTTTCGATTCACAATTTCCAAGGCATCCGTAGCAGGGCGACGGAATACTTCATACCAAGAACCAGCGGTATCGAGTACACGATTATCATCCAACAGATTACGTTTGCGAATATGTCGCACACGAAGTAAAACAAACAAAGGGATTCCTAAACCTACAAGACATCCAACGATACCGGCAACTGATTGAACGAATACGTGCGTTTCTGAATCACAATCAACCTTTGCATCTGCGGTCAAAACTCTCGCGTTTCCGACATCGTAGCAGTCAAAAGATTGCAAACATAAATTTATCACTGGTAAATAGATAACCGTAACGCAAAGACCAAAAAATTTGCGAAATGAGGAGAGAACTTTATACTTCTTGTGAAGCGCGTACAAAACTTTGTCGCCGTTCCAGCTGATGCATGATTTCTTATGTCCCCACGTGCCCCCAAAGCTTCCTTTAAAATAATACCCGAGTTCCTTATCGTGACGGATCGATCGAACCATCATCTTGTATTGAAACTTTGCAAAATTCAAAGCGAAAAAAATCGTACCAAATATCATGCAAGGAGCACCAACGACGCCACCCCAAAAAATTTTCGTCCAGTCGAAACCCGTAATACATTCTGGAGCAAATATTTGAATGCCGAAATTAAAGGATGCGAACCAATCAGCGACGTCTAAAACTGGACCAGGCCATTCAAAACTTAAATTCAGACTGACTGATAAATATTGTATCGTGTTGAACAACGTTCTCAGAGCCGAAGTTGAGACTGAGTCCAAAGTATCGGCGGCGCCGACACCAACGAGCACTAAACCTATAATTCCCAATGCGCCAACGCCGTACATGGCATAGTTCTCGCCACATTCCGCGCAGTCATCATTTTTGCGATAATATCCAGTAGAGCAAGTATAACAAGCAGTGCCATTCGAACCTACGGTGCAAGTTGAGCCGTAGCCAGGGCAACGTCCTGGAAAAGGGCACACTGTAATGTCGACGCACATTGTGTCAGTCGATGCCCAAGTCCCCGCTGCATTCGCGCAAGAACAAATTGAGCCAATCGTATCGTTATACGTGCACTCAAAGCCAGTTTCGACGACGCACGTTGTCGAGCAACCGAGATCACCATCTTGATATTCTGGAAATCATCGCACTCCTCTCCTTCATCGATAACACCATTTCCACACAGCGGAGGAGGCGATGGTGCAGGAGGCGGCGACGGTGGCGGTGATGGCGGCGGACTTGGCGGTGGCGCTGGTGGCGCTGGTGGCGGCGGACTTGGCGGTGGCGACGGTGGTGGTGGCGGTGATGGAGGAGGCGCCAAAGTTACAAACGTTGTCTCTGTAGGCGTCACCAAGTTCGTTACCACCAAACCTTCATCAATGAGTTTTTGTTCAATGTCGGTGATTTTAAGTGGATCGGTAGTAACCAAAGTGTCTCTAACGTCATCGGTTTCAGTGAAAGTGGTTAGCTCCACTTTGAATTCTACGACAACACTATCAGTCACGGCCAGAGTATTTCTTCTTCTCGTTTGCGAGGAAGCCGTTCCGTTGGTAACGGAGATGATTGTAATAGCACCAGGAGAGACGCCGAGTAAAGAACTCATTGCATTAATGAACCGGCTCTTCTCATCCGGACCGAATTCCTGGTCAGAGTACCCTGTTAACTCCATCTTTGCCTCAATAGCTGCCGACGCCGGTGGTGGTGATGGCGGTGGCGACGGTGGTGGTGACGGTGGTGGCGATGGTGGTGGCGACGGTGGTGGCGATGGTGGTGGCGACGGAGGCGATGGTGGTGGCGATGGAGGAGGAGACGGTGGTGGCGATGGTGGTGGTGACGGTGGCGATGGCGGTGGCGATGGTGGTGGCAACGGTGGTGGTGATGGCGGTGGTGACGGCGGTGGTGATGGTGGAGGTAGTGGTGATGGCGGAGGCGGTGGATTTGGCGGTGGTGATGGCGACGCTGGCGGTGGGAACGGCGGTGGTGGTGGCGCTGGAAGGGCCGGTGGTGGGAACGGCGGTGGTGGGCTTGGCGGTGAAGGGGGCGGAGACGGCAGCGGTGGCGGAGACGGCGGCAGTGGAGGAGAGTAGGCTGCATTATATACGCACGAAGATGGAATTGTATTATCGAAGACGGAATTGTTTTCTTCTGCACACGTGAACAACGTATTGAAAGTAGTTGCGCCGTAGAACATTTCTTCAGCCATTAAAGTAGGAGTAACTGCAAAGTTCCATTTTTTGCCGATATTATACTCAAACGCCAGCGCTTCGTAAAACATAAAATTCATATTAGTAACGGAAGAAACATCCCAAGAAGTGATATTTCTGTTGAAAATTACTGCGTTATTGAACATAGCTTCCATAGAAGTAACGGAAGAAACATCCCAAGAAGTGATATCTCCGTTGAAACTTTCTGCAAATGAAAACATGAATTCCATATTGCGCACTTTAGAGACATCCCACAAAGAGATATCTCCGTTGAAACTTACTGCATCTTCAAACATGCTTTGCATATTTTTTACGGTAGAGACATCCCACTTCGATATACCACCGCCTTTAAATTTAGTGGCATTATAAAACATTAATTTCATATTTGTAACCTGCGACGTATCCCAGTCGAGATCTAATGTTGAGTATTGCTCGAACGAGATACAATTTTCAAACATACTCCTCATGTCTTCGACCTTTGAAGTATCCCAATTATAAATGCGTTCAAATGAATTAAATAGTTTGTCATTTCTAAACATGCCCGCCATATCTGTTGCTGAAGAAGTATCTAAATTATAAAGATTATCAAAATATCGAGCATCTTTGAGTTCAGTATCTTCGGCCAATTCAAACATGTACGAAAAATCTTGAACATTTGAAGTATCCCAGTTACCGACTGGATCGAAGTCAGTGTTTACCGCGTTTGAAAACATTGCGTTCATCGTTGTAACTTGCGAAGTGTTCCAATACGCAAATACTCTTTGTATTCCGGTACAATTCTCAAACATGCTGCTCATATCCTTCACGCTTGAAGTATCCCAAAGTTCGTCTTCATCCCGAGTGTAAGAACTATATTCAAAATAATATCCAAACCTTGAAGCAAAAGCAAACATATTAGACATATTTTCAACTTTCTTCGTATTCCATCCTCTCAAATCCTGGTCAAACTCAGTCGCATAATAAAACATGTAACTCATATCAGTTACGCTCGAAACGTCCCATTTCTTCAAGTATCTATTGAAATTCAAGGCTTCGTAAAACATACTCGACATATTTTCCACATAAGAAACGTTCCAAACATAGATGAGACCATTAAAACTTTGAGCATCTTTAAACATATTCGCCATGTTCGTAACTTGTGAAGTATCCCAAGACATTAAATTACCAACGAAAGCAGATTTCGACTCGAAAGCGCTTGACATGTTTTTTACGGCGCTCGTGTCCCAATCTGAAATTGGACCAAACTCACTATTTATACAGTTTCCATAGATCGAATCATCTTGTAAACATGATTCAATGGCGATGAGGAAGTTACCATCCGTAATAGCTGTATACGATGTTGGAGAAAGAGCCGACGGCGGCGGCGAAGGTGGCATATACAAGCACTTATCTGGACACAAACCATCGATTGGAAAGTAATCATTTTCTGGATTGTTCGGATCAATATCTGAATTGTCAGTTCCTCCATAATTTGTGAGGCAGTTAATACATGGCGAGCATTCGTATATGTACGAGTATGTATAAGTTTTAGTAATAGAGTTCCATATGCTTTCTGTTTCCGACGCACAGTACGTATCTTGTTCGTATAAATTGGTATAAGCGCAATCGTCATGCGAAGTGCATATCTGCTCAAATACATCAGTGTCATAACAGTTACCATTACCGTCGATATCGTTGGCTGATGCTTCTCGATACGGAGCAACTACTATATTTGAAATATTCAAAGTATAAGTGATTGAAGAAACTAAACCTGGGTACGCGTTGTTGTAATTCTTCGTGGCGTCAAAAGCATCATATAAGGCCGCAGCTTGATCCATATTTTGAGGATACTGTCTGGATTTACAGAAGGCGTCAAAGTAAAAAAAGTTATTATTATTATTAACTATTTTGACCTCTCCCCAGATTGCCAACAAATTAGGAGCGTAAATGGTATCGATTTCAACGTTATCTTCGACGATAAAATTACCTCTACAGCTCTTCAAACTATTAAACTGTACATTCACATAATCACTGGAATAACTCCAAGTATTTCCACCAATATAAATTGCGTTCGAAAAAGCTTCTTGCGTGCGTGTGAACGACGAATCGTCCAGACTCCATACAGTATTAGCACTATCAATGGTATACGTGTATGATTCGCTATCAAAGTCAAAATCAAATAAAGCCGGTCCGTTCTGACCAGCTTCTATGAGACTATAGAAATGTAAATATGCATTTTGATTAGGAAACGTATTGTTTTGGATTTTAATGAAATCTTCCACGTACTTGATTTCTTGCGTTATTTGAAGAGAAGTGAGCGCTGGATTACTAATAATCTCAAGCGACGTAACATTCTGAATGTAATACGTTTCAACAGTATTAAGAAGAGTGTTTTCTCTAAATTCAATTATTCCATCCACGTGCAAAAGACTGTAGCCGTTAGATAAGTAAAAAGTGGTTAACGTCGTACATTTATTAATGACGATATCGCCCTCTAACGTATCGAAACGTCTAGTTGTCAAGTATATACTCGTCGGTTTCACATCGTTCGCGTTTGTCTCCGAATCCTCGCAGAGAATATTCGCCGTAATAGCTCCGTTAACAACCGTAGTATCGCACGTATCTCCAGCGGCTGCGTTTTCTGGAACCAAGTCGTCCCAGTCGCACTCTCCGCTCTTACACACGCACGCCGAAGCGGCTTCGGCTACGCGAAACCCGTTATCACCCGAAAGAAACGCATTCATCGCGAAGAAGTATGTAATAATCAGATACATACACTTTGTTACTTTCATTGAGGAGTGTCGAACGCTTGCGCTGCGAGACTTATAACAGTCGCGCGCTGAACAAGAATAATAAGAAGAAGATTTTGACGACGCCAAAGATGACGACGACTCAAATCTTACTGAGGACACAAAATCCCTTTCGTCATCATCGCGAGACGAAAACATCGCCTTTGTCAACAAAGACTTCTCCTCAGTACAGATCAAACGAGACATATGACTCTTATGCACGATTAATCGTTCCGTGATCTTAAAACACTCGTTTACTTTCGGTGTTTACAAAAGTTTCCAAAAAGTTTTTCGCTTCGTGATTCAAACCCAAGAAAAGCGGAAAAACGAATTAGATTTTCTTCCTCTTCTTTTCAACTCACACAGAACAAGGACAGCACACACGGACGCGCGGTGTTATGTTTATAAAAACTATAAACAGGACGGTTTGTCTCGAGGTCGATCGGACGGTATGTAAGAGAGCTTTTGTTTAATACTATGTACGTGTATGATTAATTTATGTACAAGAACGAAACGGCAGGAAAAGTGTGCGAAGGGAAGGAATATTTCGCCAGCCGTTTTTTTTTTCTTTTTGAGTTTTTGAAACCCTAAATACTTTTGAAACCCTAAACTCTTCGTTACACCACCGACCGCACACGTTTTGCATCTGCGTTATTTAACTATACGTACACGTGAATATAAATGAAATCAACGCGCACTAAAATTGTCTTCTTCCTCTTCTTCCTCTTTTCGATCGCGCTCTTAAACGCGCGCATCGCAAACGCGAGAGTGGTTACGACTTCCAGCAGTTTTGCGAATACTAATACTAACGATCACGGAGCGAAAGTCGCGTCATCGAATTCGGTCGACTTTGTCCATGTTAAGAACGCGATGATCGATCGCGATGATCATGGACTTGATCGAGCGCGAGAAAAACGAGAAGAAGAAGAAGTCGCTCGGACTGATTCGAGTAGTGCGAGCGCGAGTGCGTTCAGTGCGTTCGTTTCATCCATTCGTGGTTTTTTTTCTTCCTCTTCTGATGATGATGAGGTTGAGTTTGATGGTGTTGACGACGCGTTTGACAAAAATGGAAACGAAAACGATCTTTCGACGACGACGACGACGACGACGACGAATGCGTTAAAGAGGATTGAGAACGATAAGGAGTTACGCGAGAGATTCCGAAAGTTCTGCGAACGGTTCGAGAAACATGACTTAATGAAGAACGAGTTCGCGAACGCCGAGGAGTATTTGAAACGAATGACCGTTTACGCGAAGAACGTCGAGAAGGCGATTGAGAGGCAAGCGGATGATGCGAGGGGAGGAGGATCGGCCGTGCATGGAGAGACGAAGTTTTTTGATTTAACCGAAGAAGAGTTTCGAGAGAATTACTTAGGTTTGCTCTCTCGCGCTACTACTACTACTACTACTACTTTTGATGATGGCGATGATGATTTAGAAGACAGAGACGCGTTTAAAGAAGGACGAGTGAAGAATTTGAAGGATCACGCGCACGGGAAAAAGTTCGTACCTCCGACTGATGAGGAGGTTCATAAATTACCGCAATACTACGATTGGCGCGCGAGAGGTGCGGTGACTCCAGTGAAAGATCAAGGTCAGTGCGGGTCGTGTTGGACGTTTTCGACGACTGGGGCAATTGAGGGCGCGAATTTCATTAAGACCGGCAAGTTAGTTCCTTTGTCCGAACAGCAATTATTAGATTGCGACGTTGGATGTGATCCAGATATTCCGCAAGCGTGCGATTCTGGCTGTAACGGCGGTTTACCTTCAAACGCGATGGAATACATCGTCGAACATGGCGGCCTCGATACGGAAGAATCTTACCCGTACAAAGCGTCGAAGGATGAAAAATGTCTCGCAAAAGAGGGCAAGTTGGGAGCGACAATCACAAACTTTACGTTCGTAGGCCAAAACGAAACGCACATGGCGCACGCTTTAGTGAAATACGGCCCTCTATCGATCGGCATAAACGCTGCTTGGATGCAATCCTACGTCGGCGGCGTCGCTTGTCCGTGGCTTTGTAACAAAGACGCCCTCGATCACGGCGTCTTAATCGTCGGTTACGGCGAACAAGGCTTCGCCCCAGCGAGGTTACATAAAGAACCGTATTGGGTCATAAAAAACTCTTGGGGCATGGGTTGGGGCGAAGAAGGTTACTATCGCATCTGTAAAGATAAAGGCAATTGCGGCGTGAATAACATGGTCGTCGCGGCTTTGAACGAATGAAACGGATTCATCGCGCACGTGACATACACATACAATCACACACTATATTATTTGTACACATATATACATATACACACACACACACACATAATAAGAATGTAACTCATCGAACATTTTCTACTCTCAATCGAACAAATACGCGCTCTCGCGAATGCGAGAGTTTACTAACGAAGAGAAATAACAAGCGCGCGCGCGACCGACGATCGAACTCGTTTCTTATTGGTACTACACAAAACAGTACACATGCGATGATGATAAATGATGAATCAAAAACACGACTACGACTACTGCTACTCTGCTACTACTACATCATCGTCCCTCCATCCTCCAAATACGCATGGACCATCAAAAGCGGTCGACGCGACGATATCACTTCTTCACGAAAGTGCCTTCGGGGGCCCACATCTGCGACGGGATCCTATGCTGCGGAAACTGTGGTCTTTTCTCCAATTTCCTGGATTGGTTGAAGACTACCGCGCTCGCTGAGAATACCAACGCGAATCCGATCAATGTGTTCCTTCGCCAATGTTTTGGGTCAGCGAACCAACCGCCGTAGGACGTCCAGACTTGCGAATAATCGAACGAGCCAGGCGAAGGAGGATGGCCCATTTTTGCGCTTTTTATGTTTTTATGTTATTATTACTTACTACAGTTACTGATGCTTAAGGAATTGATCTGAACGTGATTCGAAAAGTAAGGCGGATTTCGTGTGGTTTTGATATTTTGAGGAAGAAAACGGGTAAGACATGTGGTTCTAATGCGATCGAAATCTCGTTCAATACTTTTCAATTTCGCAAGGAATTTCGTGAGCGGGTCACTAACGCTCGTTTGAATCGTTCGCGAGAATTTCGCGAGATTCCGAGCTATTCTCGAGAAGTTCTCCTAAACATCGTCTCGCGCGTTCGTGGTCCGAATAGCTCTTTTAAAGAGAGAACGAAAACGGGTAAGGCGCAAGGTTCTAATGCAATCGAAAGCTCGTTCAATACTTTTCAATTTCGCAAGAAATTTCGTGAGCGGGTCACCAACGCTCGTTTAAATCGTTCGCGAGAATTTCGCGAGATTTCGAGCTATTCTCGAGAAGTTCTCCTAAACATTGTTTCGCATAGTAGGTCAGTAGATCTCACAAAAACACAGAGGGAACGATTCCTTCCATTTCTTCATTGCGCATTAAATCACTAAAAAACAAATAAAGAACAACAACGACGAAAAGAGAAAGAAAGAACTCAAATGTTCCAAACGAGATCGGAGTACGACCGAGGCGTGAACACGTTCTCGCCTGAAGGTCGCCTGTTCCAAGTCGAATACGCGATCGAGGCTATTAAGT
>Ga0115001_10002910_pt1 | contig 13007 bp, 18 predicted proteins | sample ArcticOcean_MG_C_12_FD_89869 | JGI IMG/M metagenome (GOLD analysis project Ga0115001, IMG submission 89869) | Marine microbial communities from western Arctic Ocean - ArcticOcean_MG_CB8_130 | ecosystem: Environmental > Aquatic > Marine > Oceanic | place: Arctic Ocean: Canada Basin | collected... | reverse complement strand
GGAGGGTATGCAAAAGCGCGGAAAGCGTATAGCGCCAGTGGTGCGAATACCTGAGATTCTAAGCCACTTAAACATACTTAAGACTGAGGCATATGCCGCACTGGATGATCTGTTACCGAAATGGGATAACCTTTGTAGTATCGCTCAGTCTAGATCAGGCCGATTCGGTGATGAGGTAAAATATCCTAGCGCCTATGAAGTGCGCGAAAAATTCAAGATATCTATATCAATCCCTGAGTGCATTAGTCCAGTAGATATGGATCGTTTTGGCTCATTGCCTGTATCACTAGCAAATGACATTGCTAAAGCATCGAACGATCAACTAACAAATCAGCTAGAATCAGCCAAAACTGAGGCGATGAAAGCCGCTAAGAATCACATGGACGTTGTATTTAAGCAGTTAAACGAGGGAAAGCGACTCTCTGAAACACTGGTATCACTCTCAGCACTGCACAGTAAAATGCTCCGCGATCTAGTCAATGGGTATGACAATGATCCGCGCATCATCGCAATGGCTGACCGCATCGACTCTGAGATTGCTAATCAGTCGGTGGATGTCTGGAAAAATAGCGCTCATGCGCGGTTTAAATCTATGGATGCGGCAAAGGTAATCAGTAAGGGACTAGGGGCAATGGCTGAAAAAGTTACCCCTGCTCAAATTCAATCAACCAACCAATCCCTAGCAGGCGGCCTATTGGCTGACTTGTTAGATTAATATTAACTAATTAAAGGAACATTATTATGGCTCATCAAATCGTAAACTTAGAAACACTTACTGACATTTTACCGATTGTTTATTCGGCTGATGTTATCCAACCAATTGTAGTAATTGGTATGACTGGAGGCGGAAAATCACAATTCTGCAAGACCGTTATGCGTAAAGCATTTGCCGAATCTAAAGGCCTTACCGCTGATGATATCGGGTTTATAACTGAGCGTATGGCAGGGCGTGACGCAGAGGTATTTTCAGGGGCATCATTGCCTTTCAAGGGTGAAGATGGATCACTAGCAATGCAGTCCACCAAGCCGCCTTTGATCTTGGCAATCGAGAGACTAGGCACCAAGTACACAATGGTTTTATTAGATGAATTACTGCAAGCAAATGCCGACTGTCAAAAAGTTTGCTCCGATATGTTAGACCCTGATGAGCATTCAATTGGTGGGTGGGCATTGCCTAAAGGGACTATCGTTGTGGCTACTGGCAATCGAACTAAAGATAAATCTGGCGCGAATCGCTTACTTGCCCACCTGACTGACCGCGTGGCTATGTTTGAATTAAAATTCAGCATTGATACATGGGCTGAATGGGCGTATGCCAATGGCGTTAATCCTATAGTGATTGAATGCGCTAAAGCTTATTCTGATGAGGGGTTTTTCGCTGATTCTGTGCCTGCTACTGATGAGCAATACTGCTCACCTCGATCATTGACTAGAGCCTCTAGCCACCTGAATGCGTTCTTTAAGATGAAAGGAAATGACGCTTACCTTGACGGCACGATCAGAGCATTGATCGCGGCTAACATTGGTGATGGTGCTACCACCATGCTGTTTCAGTATGCAGAGATCAGAGATCAGGTGCCAACTGAGGCAGACATTCAGCGCAACCCTGAGACTGCACTTGTACCTGACATAACTGGGCATCAAATGATTGCAGGGCATAACGCGATTGCTTCAGCAACTGATGGCGACAGCATAGGGCAGGCATTCAAGTACATCTTGCGATTGCGAACTGACTTGCAAGTGTCAATGAATGTCAGACTGCTAAAGATCGCAGGCAATAATGGATGGGTATCAAACGAGCCATTGGTCAATCAATTCTTGGCTAAATATCATGATCTAATTACTTTGGGAGTATCCTAATATGAGCAAGTTAAGAGCAAGACAGCTATTCACCAATGACCACCCTGAGCAGGCTAATTCTAAGCCCTATGTTAAGGCCTTGATTATTTTGCAGGCTAAGGCCCAAGTTTACTATTCGATCCTTGCTAACACCGATGTGATCTGGACTGATGCCATAGCAACTGGCGCTACTGATGGTGTTTATGTGTACCTGAACAAGGATTTTTTCAGAGGCCTTGCAAGCGATTCTCAGCGTGCATTCTTGTTGGCTCATGAGGTGTCGCATATTGTTTTGCGTCACCCTCAGCGCGGTAAGGCATTCATGGATCGAGGGTATTTTAGACAGGTCGGCCCCAAGCAGATCAGCTATGACAGTGGACTATTTAATCAAGCCGCTGACTATGTAATCAACGCTGACCTAGTTAAGCATGATCTGGAGTTTATCCCCGATGGCTTGTTAGATGCTGACATTGATCGCAACCAGCTAGTCGATGATGTCTATATGCAACTAGTTAAGAAGCAGGACGAGCAACCTAAACAAAAACCAACGCAGGAAAATAACGATGACAGTGATGATGATAACAAGGATGGTGGTAAGGGTAATTCTCAGGGCGATAATTCGAGTACTACTAGTGGTAACAGATCATCTAATGACACTGATGATCAAGATCAAAACGAGACAGATCAAGATCATACTGATGAAGATAGTGATCAGGGTGGTGGCTCTGACCTGTCTAATGATCCGATGGAGGACTCAACTACTGAGGGCATCGACACTCATCTAGTGCCACAGTATGACGGCACTGAGGAAGAGCAAGAGGCCTCTCAGAGGGAAGATACTGACCGCATAGCAGATGCAGTGGATCAGGCTATTGATCAGGTGCAGGCTAGTCGTGATCGCGGTGAGCATAATCAACCTGAGATAGCTGATGGTTTAATCGGTGCATCAAGACGCAATGGTGGCACTGCCTCAGCAACTGACTGGAGGGCTGAGTTAGCTGATCGGGTTACAAGGGTATCAGCAGGGCAGGAATCAACATGGTCTCGCATCAATCGCAGGCGATACATTAACACTGGCGTGATCGCGCCTAGTCGAGTCGGATCATTTGATCGAGTGGTGACCACGATGGATACAAGCTATTCGGTACAGCAGTATGCCGATAGGGTTGAATCCTTCATGACTGAGGCGGCATCGCTGATTGATACATTAGCGCCTGCCTCTGGAGCGACTCTAGTGCAGTGTGGGCATTATGTGACACAAGTCGATGAGGTCATGTCAGGTGATGAATTCCTTGATATTAACATTGTTGAGGGTGGTGGTACTTACATGGCATCAAGTGTTGAGTGGCTTGAAGAGAACGGTATCGAGCATGACATTCACCTGATCTTTACTGATGGTGAAATGGGGGCTGATGATTACCGCATCTGTGCTGAGTCTGGAGCGATCCTTGTTTTAGTGGTAATGCCTGATCACTACTACCGTCAGAATCTCATTGCTTCAGGCATCGACTACATACTGGCTAACGATGATCCGTTAGCCGCTTAACCTACTGCTGTGTTTTGTGCGCCTGTAGTGCCAACAGAACACAGCAATAGGCCATTACTATTAACTTGTTAAGGAAAAGAATCATGGATAAATATTTTAAAACGCTAGACGCAACGCGCCATTTATTTGGAATCAATTGCGTATCAAAAGGTCAAAGATACATCAACACTGCCGAATTAAATAAGGCAATGAAGTCGGCACTTAGGCGGCATCATGACGTTGGTGCTGAGGCCAGTTACATAATCAATACTTACTTAAACGATGATAGTATATTAGGAGAGTTAAAATGAAAAAGTTATTTGATTTGCAGATAAAAAAAGCAAAAGCAGGCGATAAACCTTACACCCTTGCAGATGGAAATGGGCTTTGTGTTCTTGTAAAACCTAAAGGAAAATATTGGCGTTATAACTACCGATTCGAGGACATGCAAAAGACTCTAGCTTTAGGCGTTTATCCTGATATTAGCCTATCTCACGCTCGTCTAGCGCACCAAGATGCTCGTGATCAATTAGCATTGGGTATTGATCCAAGTGAACTTAGGAGAAAACAAAAAATTAAAAAAAACTCAAAGATTAAACAGGATGTACGAAACATCTCAATTAATGGGCAAGTGCTTGAAAGGTTCACAAAAGCCAAAGACGAAAAATCTTTAAAGATAGGCTTCACTTTAACTTATGTGCAGTTTCTTACGTTATTACTAACGGCATGGGAGAAGTGCAATGAAGAGCGTTAAACTTAAAGGCCGAAAGATTGTGGCTAGTTGCCGATACTGTGGAAGTGATGATGTCCAGTTAGATCGGTCACCAGTGTGGCAAAATGGCGAGTGGATGATTCCAAACATTGTGACTTACTCGAATTCGATCCTGCAATATGACGGTAACAATTCAGTAAAAACGCGGTATGGCCGAGCATCTTGTTTAGCCTGCAAAGGAGACACTTCCGTTGATTTTAAGTTGTTAACAGAAGCAACGCCTTCGCGGGAAAACCGTTTCACTTACCATGTTGAGGTGATGGAGCGAATCTCAAACGATAAAGATGATGGTTATGATTGCGTGTTTTTTAAGCGAGAATTTGATTCAATGAGAGAAGTTGAGCAAAGTCTAGGCGATCAGATGGTCAACAGGCATTGTGAGGTTAAGATTAAAAAAGTAATCAAAGAAGAGTATTTATTATAAGTTACCAAAGACGCAAGGAGTCTATTATGGAAATAGCATACCAAGTGATCATGGGCGTATTCTTAACGTCCTTTATGGCGGCAACAATAATTCATATGTTTTATACAATTAAAGACGGAGGGTCAAATGAATCAAGAAATAAGATCGACAGATATAATATGGGCGAGCAATCAGTATCTTTTAATTCCATTTCCAGACTGGGGAGATGATTTTGAAGAGTGGGACGCAGATAAAGTTATCACCCACATTGATAACAACAAGGTAGAAGTTTTGGAAGATGCTGACAACAGGGAGATAGCCCGACTTATATTGCAGACGGCTGTTAACTTTAGGGAGTCGGTGAGAAGTGAGGCCAGAGATATACTTCAAAAACTATCTGATGTTCTTAACGCAGTTTAACCCTTTTGCCCCATCCTTCTTAATCGAGGGATGGGGCTTTTTTAGTTTAGTTCGTTAATCGCTTTTTCTGTTTGGTAGTATTCTTTTTCAGCTTTTTCTAGCTGATGATTCTCGTCCTCAGTCCATGAGGATTCCGAGACCTTCCCAAAAATTTTATCCCATGCTTCATCAAACCTGACCTTATTTGTAGGTCTTTGTTTTGAACCTTTACTCATTATATTTAACCTGTTAATAATTACAAAAAATCTAAAGCTCTTCGGAAAGTCTTGAGCTTTTCCTTATCGGTTATGTTTAAGTCGTCAACAATAATGTCAAAGACAATCTTCTCCGCCTCGATTCCAAACTTATTCTTTATTTTACGCATAGTCCTAGAGAATATTAAAAGGCCATTGCTGTACTTGTCACCCGATCCACCACCAAACGAACCCATCATTGAGGGCGTTTTAACAAAAATATTAGCCTGAGTAGCTTGTTTTAGAATCCATTCGGCTGTGGAGTGTTGATGTAAATCTATTTTTTTAGACAACAATAACCGATCTATATATAACTGATCGGTCACCTTAACCCTAAGAAATGCGCCATCTCCCTGCTCTAAAGCAGTTCTATGGCGTTGGTGTAATTCCCTAGTGCCTGTCTCATTTACCTGTATATCAGAAATCCCAGTCATCGCCTGTTTCATGCCAGTCATTAGGTCGCCCCTTGCCCATAGTAGGTTCAAAATCTCCATAGGAAATATCTGAATATCTCCCTGTCGGTATGTCATAGTCCAAGTTAATAGTACCAGTGGTTCCTACCCATTTGAAGCGACACTTCCAACAATGAATTTCAACATTCTTATCCTTGTCTAGATGCACAGTGATGCCCAAGTCAGCCTTAGCAAAGAAAGCGGCTGATCCTGAGATGTTCATCCCTTTGGGTACTGGCGTTGATCCGTCTTGATTAGTCATCATCTTGGCAGGGTGAGCGATAAACCAAATGTGTACGTCATGCGCTCTGGCAAAGGTAACAAGGCGAGTTAACATCTCATTGATACCTTGATGCTCGTTACTTACCTCACTGCTCTGTTGAATGTAATTGTAAGGATCAATAACTAATCCGCGAACACCTAGCCGCATGACTGCCTGCTTTGCTCTATCCAAAATGCTGTCGATGGTAGCTGATTCACCCCCACGCTGTTCAAGAAACAAGAAATGCTCAGACACCCATTTCAAGGCATCGGTTTTCTCCTCCCCACTCATGCGGTCAGTCTTCCCCTGAAAGAATGGTTTGCCTACATACTTTTCACTTAACTTTGCAATGTGCAATGGTGGTGGGTTTTCAAAACTTGCAATGGCAAACTTCCAACCCTCCCTGCTTGCCAAGTTAACCATAAGCTGATCAATAAATTCAGATTTACCAGAACCCGGGATGCCTGTCACTATACTTAACTGGCCCTGAACAACAGTGAACAACCCGTCAACACTTGCAAGCCCTGTAGATGCACCGCCAACAATACCTTCTTTATAAAGATGTTCAATGTCATTGGTGTAATCATCTGCTGAGTAAACACCTTCAAGCGGAACAGGTTTGGCACCTTCAATTAGCTTTCTAAGGTACTCTGTGCCGTGATGCTTCAGTACATCGTTACAATCTTTGCACCCCTCTGGGTAGTCAATCGTCCAACACTTAGCCCTTCCTATGCGTCTAGCAAGTTCTTCACTAAGCGCAAGCCCTGCTTCATCGAAGTCAGTTGCAAGAATTATTCTATCGGCTTTCTCTAGCTTGGCTCTGGCCGTCCAGACATAGGCAAACTTATTGTCCTCCTCTGGGTTTACCTTTCGGTTGCTTACCTTTTGTGGCGCACCGTTGGGAACACTGACAACATTCTGTATCCCTGCTGAGGCGCAAGCTAATAGGTCGCTTTCCCCTTCAACAAAGATAATATCCTTTGCGTCATCTTTTACCTGATCAATACCCCAAAGGGTTCTTGCCGCACCATCTTGAGTAAAATGCTTGCCTTGAATTGACCTCCACTTAACTGCTTCACGATCACCATAAACAAATCCAATTGCATCCATCTCACCAGAACCGTTGAAATATTTTCTCCCAGATACTACTGGATAACTTGTTACAGATAAGGGGTCGATTGACCTGCTGAGTAAATAATTATTTATAAGTTCTTGGTCTGATGTGCTTGGCACTGATATAGCCCTCACTTTTTGCGGTTGGACTTGCTTTGTTATAGATGGCCTGTTGTATCTTCCTGATAGGCCGCAATGGTGACATTGGTATAAACAATCCGAACCATCTATGGTTACGCTTAGAGTTTTTACGTTTTTCTTTTTTCGCTCATCTGAGCATTCTGGGCATTGAACCCGACAATCATCGTGGATATTTGAGAAAAAATACCCAAGGTCTAGATCATTCATATTTGCACTCCACTGAAATATGTGATTATAATATCTTCCGTTAGGAAGATTCCTGTTTGAAACATAATCCTAATACTTAGGAATATTCCTGTTACTTGGAATATTCCTAGCAGAATTAATCATCCTTAAATCCTTCTCTTATCTCATCTATAATATCGTTTATCATCCTTTGTTTTCTTACGCCCCCAACCCTTAACGCTTCAATAACATCCTCTCTTATTTTTATGTGATTTAATCCAACGTGTCCACAGACAATCTCATGTTCGCTTGAAATAAAATAATTGGCCGCATCAAAACTCACTTCCTTACTGCTGTCGTAAGTGTCTTTCAATGCTTGCACGATCATCCTGCGACATAACAATAATAGTTGATCTTGGCGATTCTCTATCGAGCGCCCAAAAGAGGTGCTTTTCTTTGACTTGTCTATCGTTTCCATAAATCTTTCCTTGCATACAGTCTAAAATTACAGATTCATCGAGATCAGGTCTTCTTGAGGCGTAGTAAATCTTAATTACTACCGCCAGATCACCCTCTAATAATTCGGGAAGTGTCTGGCATTGTTGATCAAAAAGTTTAACATAATCTCTAGCCTTTTTGCTCTTTATAAAAGCAGGCCTTCCCCTAATGGTTACAAGTTGTCTTGAGTTAGCTTTACTAGCAGGCTCACCATGTATTACAAAATTAACTGTTGTCATATTACTTTTCCCGTTGTAAGATGTCTACCACTATATACTATTTACTTAACTTTACCAACTATAGGAACACTACTGTGAGCAAAATAGGTAGCTACTTAATCGAAGCAGAAGAGAACGGAGAACTTAGATATGACGAAAGAAATCAGCGATACGTTAAACCCAAAGACTTTGGTTTTGGAGGACAACATTCCTCTGCCGAAAGACCGAAGAGGGATAGGCGAAAAACTTCCCTCAGAGATGAAAGAGTTGATGAGTAGTATGAAGATAGGTCAAAGCTTTTTTATAGAGACTACTGTTGAAGATCAGAAGTCTAAGATCGGGGCTGTTAGGGCATCAATCTCTAGATACATGAACTCGGTCAATAATCCTATAGCAGGGAATTGGTTGTTTTCTGTTAGGCAAGAGAACGAACCATTCCGCGTTGGCATAAGAGTTTTTAGAATGGAAGATAGGGTCAGTTCATGAAGATAACTAATAACTTTAATCTACCAGACGTTGTTGTCTCTGCCTTAACGCAGGATGATTACACTAAGGGTAAATCTAACAGGTCTGTTACACAGCTTATTGATTCACCACAGGTGGCTGTACTTGCAAGAGAGAATGCTGATGACATCGAGCAAGATGCTGTTGACTTTCTTTGGTCTAGATTTGGAACCTCAGTGCATACCATGTTTGAGAGAGCCGCTGAGTCTGCGGAAAAGGTTATTAGTGAGCAAAGAATGTTTGCTGAGGTTCTGGGTTGGACTATCTCTGGTGCTGTTGACTTACAGGAGTTGGTTACTGGTGGGCGTATTGTTAGTGACTACAAGGTGACTTCAGTATGGTCAGTTATCTTTGCCAAGCAAGAATGGCATAACCAACTTAATTGTTACGCTTGGTTGATTAGAAAGTCTCAGAATACTGCTGTTAAGCAGTTAAGGGTAATAGCAATCATACGGGACTGGCAACGCAGACGAGCAAGTGAAGACTCTACCTATCCTCAATCACCGATAAAGATTATTGAGATTCCTTTGTGGACTGACGAGGAACAAGATAGTTATGTCGAGGAAAGAGTCAGGCTTCATCAAGAGGCTGAGTTCAAGCGACTGACTGGTGATGAGATAGAGCAGTGTACGCAGTCGGAGACATGGAAAAAGGACGATAGTTATGCTGTTATGAAAAAGGGGAGAAAGAGAGCCGTTAGAGTTCTAGGTTCTCAGCAAGAAGCTGATGACTTTATAGCAGAGATATCTGTTGAGTCTGAGAAGCATCATGTTGATGTCAGAAAGGGTGAGGCAACCAGATGTATTCAGAACTGGTGTCGAGTCAGTAAGTGGTGTCCTCAATTTGCAAGGGAGAAGTTCGCATGATGGGCAGTGATAAAGAAACATATTTAAAGATGGTAGCAATATGGTCTATTACCAACATACCAGATTTAAAGGTGTCGTTAATCGGGGATAATTTTGGGGTAACGTGCAAGTTTGGATTTATTGCAAACATGGATGCAAAGTTATTTTATCAAATAGAACCTCTAGAAGTTGTTCAGTTAATAGAGAAATCGTTCACTAAACAATTTGGGGTAGATGGTTCAAAGTACAGAAACACATTTCGAGGATTTAAAAAGAATCCATTTTCAAGTCAAAACTAGGAGTGCGACATGCCAAAGAAAGAACAATACCCAGAGATAACGTATGGGGCTATCTGGAAAAACCTGTCTCAGGTTGACTGCTCAGAGAACGCTAAGAGCAAGAACGGACTGACTTACCTTGCTTGGAATGAAGCTTGGGCTTTACTCATGGAACATTATCCAGAGTCTACCTTTGCTTATCTAGACAATGAGGTATACCAAGACGGATCAGTGTCTGTTGTATGTCAGGTTGAGATACATGGCCTTACTAGGCGAATGTGGTTGCCTGTTATGAATTACGCAAACAAGACGATACCCAACCCTTCATCTAGGGATATTTCCGATAACAAGATGCGTTGTTTGGTTAAGACCATTGGACTTTTCGGTTTGGGATTCCATATATACCGTGGGCAAACTCAGCCTGAAGATATGTTTGAGGATGACTCCTCACAACAAGTTAAGGCTAACAGTACAACAGGTACACAAAACACAGCAGTAGGTCATAAAAAGACCAACAAGAAGTCAGTTGTTGTAACAGGCAAGGTAGCAGAAGGGGTCAAGAAGGAAGCCCAAGATAAGTCTGATGCAGAGTTTTATCTGTCATGGACTGATGATGATGCCCAAGTATGGGTGGATAAAATGTTTGAGGTGGCTGAGAAGTTTGCGGAATCACCTGATGGCGCAAGAAGCCAGTGGCAAGCGAACAAGAAAACGATTGATCACTTAACCACTAATCACCCCAAGGCGTATGCCTCACTGAAAGAAAAATTCACTAATCTTAGCAATAAGCTAAAAACCCAAGAAGGAAATAACGATGAATAAGCAATATCCGAAAGGCGAAGGCGCAATGTTTGCAAACCAAAAGCAAAACGAAAAGCAACCAGATTGGAGGGGTAATATAGAGGTCACCTCTGCTCAGTTGCGAGAGTTGCTTGATATGGCAAAAGCTAACCAAGCTAACCCTGTCCCTGATTTTAAATTAAAAATGCAAGTAGCATCATGGAACAGAATTGCCAAGAACACTGGCGCAGAGTATATGTATCTTAGCACTGAGGTTTATAACCCTGAAGTGGCTCCTGCACCTACTCCCCCTCCTGCTCCTGCACCAGAGCAATTTGAAGATATCCCTTTCTAATGAAGTTTGAACTGAAAGAGAACAGCGGAGTGGTAGAGATTCTTCTACCGCTTTGCAATCTTTTCCCCGAAAGAAGCTTGGAGTTAATGAACCTGTGCCTTAAGTCAAAGAGAGGCGTTCATGTTGAGGTTAAGTCAGTCGGGAAGTCTAGAACATCTATGCAAGAAAGGTATTACAGGAAGTGGTGCGGTGAGTTCGCTAAGTTTGTGGGCATGACTCACGATGAGATGCACGAAGAATTATTGTGTCGGGCGTTTGGAAGCGAGAGTGTTGGGACATCTATGGGTGAAGTAAGAAGACCGCTTAAAAGAAGTTCTGAAGTTGGAGTTGTAGAATATTCCTCTCTTATTGAGATGTTAATATTTACAGCGGCTGAATTAGATTTTCACGTTCCCCCTGCGGAAAGGATGATAGTAAATGTTAATGATTCAGAATGAGGACAAAGAAGCGTGGTGCAGGCTTGGGGAAACTCAGGAGATAGATTTTGTTGCGAATCGAAAGTTTAGAGGTACTGCCTTAAAAATTAATCCAAAAAAGAAAACGGATAAGTATTCACACGATTTCAGGCTTAATGTGGGTGGAGATTTAAAAACTATTACAACGGAATGGGTTTGTTCTGAACGAATGTTTGGCATACCACACCCCTACGCAATCTCAATCAACGAGAAAGACCTAACCCGATACATGAATCTCTATCCAAATATTCTGTTAATACTGGATATTCAATTTGAAACGATTCAAGTGGTTAAGTGGGTTGATGTTAAGCGTCTTGCGAAGCTTGCTGAAAAAGGCATAGCAAAAAGGCATGAGTATAAAAACCGCGTTGACGACAAGAAGGGTAATGCAAAAGTCAGCTATGTATACGACATGCGATGGTTTTCTGACTTTACTCCAGTGGCCTCGTCTTATGGTTTACAAGTTTAAATGAGTGAGGTAGAGTAAATACAGGCGAGTACAAAGTTCGGTGAGTGGTGGCATCGAACTGTTCCTCTTCTCCCCGAGGGAAGTAACCAACAAAGAGATTATGAAGTTCCGTTCGCCAAATTTGATTCATGCGGAGAATTTTCTTATCCACCACTGTCAAATTTTTGACACCATTACTCTTAACTTGTTATCTATAGAGTGTGTCAATCACGGGAAGCTTTGCCTTCTGCTTTAATATTGATGTTGCCTTAAGAACTTCTCGCTCAACCGCTTCTAGTTGATCAATGATCTCCCTCTTCCTATCTGCATCCAAGTTAGACCGCATCACTTCATCTCTCTGCTTTCTTATCTTTGAAAGTCTATCAGCAATGTAGCTAACATTATTCTTCATTCCTACCAAATGCTTGCGACCTTGCAAGTATCTTTCATAAACGTCTACTCGACCTTCCTTCTTAAGACTGTTAAGAGTTCCAACAATCTTTCTTATCTCTGCATTTAACTCATAAAAATCTTCTTTAGCTCCTGCATTTTTGGAGTTAGCAAAGAATCTTTTCATAATTGGAAACTCTGTTACAGGTCTTGATGGCATCTCAAGTTCCTTGTCACCAGTTAAGGCAGGGCTTCTAAGAATCTCATCAACCGCGCCCAGAACATAAGTTCCTATAGTTCCTGTGTAGCCTCTCATAACATGCTCAACTTTAAGAGGACTAACATCGAACATTTCACCCACCATCTTGGCTAGTTCGTTTGTACTGGCCCTATCAATAAAGGCATCTTGCAAGTTTCCGTCTAAGTACTTGGATACAATGGCGTTACCAGTGTAAAAGTTATGGTTAAAGTTTGCTTCAAGCAAAGGCTTGATTATCTGCGCCCCCAAAGGATTTATTGCTAACGTCCCTGTAACTCCTGTGATTGCTGATTGCATTGCCTCTCGACCAGTTGCTTTGCCAGACAGTACAGCAAGAGATTTTTCAGGTATTGTTTTGAACATCAAGCCAACTTCAAAGGGAATAGGTATTTTAACAGGGACACCCCAAGCTGTCGGGATAAGCCAGTTGTTATCTCTAGTATGCTCATCAGCCTCTTTATATTGATCATCATCACTAACCAACAACCAATACAAACCTGTCAATCCCGCTAAGGTTAACGCCCTTGTCGCAAACACCTGTTGCTGTTTTCTTTTAGACATTTCCTTGTTAGCGTTATACTGGCCTCTTGCTGACCTGTAAAATACATCTAGACCCTGAAACCTTGCATTCAAGAAAGGTATAGCGGCAGTG
>Ga0115001_10002908_pt1 | contig 13011 bp, 14 predicted proteins | sample ArcticOcean_MG_C_12_FD_89869 | JGI IMG/M metagenome (GOLD analysis project Ga0115001, IMG submission 89869) | Marine microbial communities from western Arctic Ocean - ArcticOcean_MG_CB8_130 | ecosystem: Environmental > Aquatic > Marine > Oceanic | place: Arctic Ocean: Canada Basin | collected... | reverse complement strand
CGTTCGCCACTCGCCATCAGAGAGCAAGCTCTCTATGCTGCCGTTCGACTTGCATGTGTAAAGCATTCCGCCAGCGTTCAATCTGAGCCAGGATCAAACTCTTCAGTTTAATCTCTAACTTTTACTTACCCTTCTAATAAATTAGAAGGGTTTTTTGTATCGCTTGTGCTTTTATTTACTCAAATTCATCTCAAGGTTAACTGGTTATAAATAACCAGTGTGGTCTTGTTACAAATTTTGCGTAAGCACTTATTTTGAGTCTTAAGTCTTGATAAATCAAAACTTAATTTTGACCTCGTCTATAAGCACCCACACTTATCAGTTGTTAAATTGTTAAAGAGCAGTTTCGATATTGGTTGCGGGAACAGGATTTGAACCTGTGACCTTCGGGTTATGAGCCCGACGAGCTGCCAGACTGCTCCACCCCGCGATCGAATTTCAACGAAATTTTCGCTGCCTTTACGTACATGACGTAAAGAGGGGGGACTATAGCACCTTTTTCTGAATTGTGTCAACAACAAATTGATATTTAAATTCGCCTCAAGAGGCATAAATACAACTTCTTAGTAACTTTCAAAACCAACCTAATCGTACAAATTTTCCACACAATATGTGAAAGACGCGAGACTATATCAAGGCATTTAAATCATGTCAAACATAATCTCAATTATTATTAAATTTTATACTTTTACTAGTAAATCGTTGATGTTTTTCACGTATTGAACGGGGTCATTCAACTGTCCGCCCTCAGCTAAAACCGCTTGATCAAAGATCACTGCGGCGTATCGATCGAAATCGGCTGTCCCCGAAAAAGATTCTAATTTTTTTATTAGGCTGTGTGTTGGGTTGATTTCCAACACAGGCTTAACATCTGGCGTATCTTGTCCGGCTGCTTTAAGTATTCGCTCTAAATTTCCTGAGATATCATTTTCGCCCACTACTAAGCATGATGGGGAATCGGTGAGTCGATGCGTTACCTTAACCTCTTTCACTTTATCGCCTAAAGACTTTTTCATAGTATCTACCAAGGTTTTCGCTTTTTCTTCAATCTTCTTTTTTTCCTCTTTTTCGCTATCTCCTTCAAGCTTGCCTAAGTCAAGATCTCCTTTTGCAATTGATTGAAGCTTTTTCCCTTCAAATTCAGTAAGATACGAGACCATCCATTCATCTACGCGGTCACCGAGGATAAGCACCTCGATCTTTTTCTTCTTAAAGATCTCCAGATGTGGGCTATTTTTCGCCGCACTGTATGAATCAGCAGTGATGAAGTAAATGTACTCTTGCTCCGGCTTCATGCGCTCAATATAGTCTTGTAATGACACACTCTGTTCATCGCTTTCATCATAAGTGCTTGAAAATCTTAATAATTTTGCAATCTTATCCTTATTAACCATGTCTTCTGCAGGGCCTTCTTTTAGCACGCGACCAAATTCTTTCCAGAAAACTTTATAGTCCTCGGGCTTTTTCTTCGCCATATCTTCTAATGAAGAAAGTACCTTTTTCACTGTGCCAGACTTGATTGACTCTACCTGCCTGCTATCTTGTAGAATTTCTCTTGAAACATTAAGTGGAAGGTCATTACTATCAATTACACCCTTAATAAAACGTAAATACTGAGGCATTAATTTTTCAGTAGCCTCCATAATAAAGATACGCTTTACGTATAATTTTACACCAAGCCCCCGCTCTCGATCATATAGATCAAAGGGTGCTTTGCTGGGGATGTATAACAACGAAGTATATTCCTGTGTTCCTTCTACTCTGTTATGGAAGTAAGCTAAAGGCTCCTCGTTATCATAGGTAAGGCTTTTATAAAATTCCTGGTATTCCTTAGCTTTCACATCCTTTTTGTTTTTTGCCCAAATTGCTGATGCATTATTAATGGTCTCGTCTTCATCAGTTTTAATTGACTCGCCATCCTTAAAGTCTGTCTTTTTCATAACGATTGGCAAGGTAATATGGTCAGAGTATTTCTTAATAATCTCTCTTAGCCGCCAGTTATCCAGAAATTCATCTTCGTCTTTTTTGAGATGCAAAGTCACGCTTGTTCCTCGGCCTTCTTTCTTGATATCTTCTATGCTAAATTCGCCATCGCCTTTTGATTGCCACCTATAACCTTGCTTTTCACCTGCTTTTTTGGTTTCTAATGTCACCTCATCAGCGATAATAAAAGCTGAGTAGAAGCCTACGCCAAACTGGCCGATAAGATGGGCGTCTTTTGCCTGATCGCCAGATAATTTTCCGATAAATTCTTTTGTTCCAGAACGGGCAATGGTGCCAATATTGGCAACAATTTCATCTCTATCCATACCGATACCGTTATCGCTCACTGTCACCGTTCTTTTTTCTTTATCAAAATCAACGTGGATATCAAGTCCAGACTGACCTTCATAAAGGTCATTATTATTTAACGCTTCAAATCGTAATTTATCGGAAGCATCGCTTGCATTAGAAATCAGTTCACGAATGGCTATTTCCTTATTGCTATAAAGTGAATGAATCATCAGGTGAAGTAGCTGCTTTACTTCCGTTTGAAAATTTAAAGTTTCTTTTTTTGTAGTCATAAATTCATATTCCTAAGGTAAATTAATTCTTAAAAGTATAATGGGGTCACAAACGAAAATTTCAATAGAACTTAAGAAAGATTTTTTAAGACAAAAGATACGGCAACAAAAGCGAATGTAGCCGTGACATTGAGGCTGGATCCATATCCAGCACAATTCAAACCAACAAGATCGTCTCCATCCTCGCACACCTCAGGCCTAATAACCTTTTCCGGTGAAAAAACTGTGGGTATATTAAAGCGCTGCTTACTCACTCTCGTCTCTTTATTGAAGTGCTTTCGAATTCCTGCCAGAAGAGGATCGCCAAAGGTTTTGTCTAGGCTAGCTATTTGTATTAAGGTTGGATCCGTCCGTCCACCAGCACCACCAGTCATCAATAATGAGATGTTTTGGTCAGTACAATACTGGGCTAACGCAATCTTTACTTTTGTTTGATCGATGGCATCCACAATAAAATCGTATCCAGAATGGATGACTGTTTTGATGTTGGCTTCGTCTAAAAAATCATCAATTACTTCAACCTTAACGGAGGGGTTTATATCGGTTAAGCGATCCCGCATAGCGATCACCTTAGATGCCCCCATAGTGGAATCAAGGGCATGAATCTGGCGGTTTATATTCGACTCAGCTAAATGATCCATATCAATGATGGTGATGCGACCAATTCCATGTCTGGCTAAAGACTCAGCCACCCATGAACCTACTCCTCCTATACCAACAATACATATATGGCTTTTTTGAAATTGGTTTAATTGCTCTTGGCCATACAAACGCGCAATACCTCCAAAACGTCTAGCTATATCAAGGCTAGGTTTACTCACAATTTTTCCAGCACGACAAACGCTACAGCAATATTTTTCTCATCTGATATAGACAGGTGTTCTTGGTTAATTTTATGCTGGCTCAAGATTAAGGAAACGTTTGCATTGAACTGAAAGCATGGTTTACCCATATCGTCATGAGCCACAGTGATAGCATGCAAATTAACATCACCGCGTAAACCCGTACCCAACGCCTTAGAGAATGCCTCTTTTGCAGCAAAACGTTTAGCTAAAAAATTTTCTTTTCGAGATGATGCTTGATAAGAAGCCATCTCCTCATGCGTCAAAATTTTATGGGCTAATTTGTCACCATATTTATCCAGCGAATCTTTTATACGAATAACCTCTACCACATCGGTGCCAATACCAAAAATCACGCTCCCGAGACCTCAGTGATAATCGCCTTCATCCTTTTGATAGCAGTTTCCCAGCCTACAAATAATGCTTCAGCAACAATCGCATGGCCAATATTTAATTCGTCAATAGTTTTGACAGCTGCTATTTCTTGAACATTCTCATAATGTAAGCCATGACCAGCATTGACTATCAGACCATGAGAGGTAGCAAAATCAATAGCTTCTTTTATTTTTTCGAGCTCCTTCTTGCGAAGAATGTCATCTTCCATTTCCGCATAATGGCCTGTATGAATTTCTATTACCGGAACTTTCATGTCAATGGCTTTTTGAATTTGATCTAAGCAAGGCGCTATAAACAACGAGACTCGGACTCCTGCGTCCATCAATCTATGCGCTGCTTCATGAATTGTTGCGTACTGTCCAATCACATCCAAACCCCCTTCGGTTGTTCTCTCCTCTCTTCGCTCAGGAACAAAACAAACATCTTCAGGAGTGAGGTCTAAAGCAATACCAATCATTTCGGTGGTTGGTGCTAGCTCTAAATTCATTTTGGTCTGAAGTAAGGGTTTAAGCGCCCAAAGATCAGCATCCTGCATATGTCTCCTATCCTCTATTAAGTGGAGAGTGATACTGTCAGCACCCGACGTTTCCGCTGCCAATGCGGCTTTTACTATGCTTGGGTACGAGGTACCTCTCGCTTGTCTGATGGTGGCTATATGATCAATGTTCACGCCTAGCTTCATGAATTCACTCTCCTGCAGCCATAAACAATTGCTTTGAATGCAATGGCTTATCACCTATATAATGATTGATTAAGTAACGCATCAGCTGTTTGCTTTGTTTTTCTGTGAGCGGATCCTGATAATTATCTGCAGCCATATCTATTAATGTTTTGCCTGATATTTCAACACTTCCTTCCAGCCCCTTGCCTTCAAGGGGTCCTGAATCTGCATGATAGATGTATGTTTTATCGAAATCAATAATACGTCCATGGATATCATTATTAAGGGGTACCTGGTAGCCAAGTTCCTGCAATAATCTTAACTCAAAACGCCTAAGGGTCACACTCAATCCTTTATTTTTAGAAAGAGCTAATACGGCTTGATGGTAATGATCATACAATGCTGGATGGGGATCATCTTTAGGGAGCAGTCGCATCATGAGCTCATTAAGATAGAAACCACATATTAACGCATCACCTTCAATCGATAGAAATTGATCGCTCCATTCAATGCTATGTAAAGTTTTCAGTTCATTTAGCCCAGACCAGGTTGCCTGTAAAGGCTGGAGGGGAAGGAGCATGCCTCTCAGGGATGACCGTGGTCGCCTTGCTCCTTTAGCGGCAACAGCTATACGACCGAATTCCTTGGACAACATCTCTACAATCAAGCTTGTTTCCTTAAAAGGATAGGTGTGAAGAATATAAATATTTTGATTTTCTTTTTTGGAAGCGCTGACCATAATCTTATAAACCCAAAGACTTTAGTGCCCTCTGATCATCAGCCCAGCCTTTTTGGACTTTCACCCAAATCTCTAGCCAAACTTTACTTCCAAATAGTTTTTCCATGTCCATACGCGAAGTCGTCGAGATTTCTTTTAAGCGCTTCCCATTTTTACCAATTATCATCGGTTTATGGGTATCTCTATCCACAATGATGGCAGCAAATATTCTTCGGATACCATCAACATGTTCAAACTTTTCTATTTCTACCGCTATAGAGTAGGGTAACTCTTGTCCCGTTAAGCGGAAAACCTTTTCCCGCACAATTTCTGCTGCTAAAAAGCGTTCATTTTTATCGGTTAATTCATCTTCTTTAAAGATAAATTCTTGTTCAGGTAAAAAGGGTTTTAATGCCTGCATTAGTGGCTCTAAATTGTTAGATTTTTTCACACTAGTAGGAACGATAGATTGGAATCGCCCTATGCCATCAAGCTCTTTTATGTAACCAAGTAGCTTATTTTATCTTTCAATAAATCAACCTTATTGATAGCGAGTACTACAGGAGTTTCTTCTGGAATCATGTTAAGAATTTTAAGGTCGGTTTGGTCAAGCACCCCCGGCTCAATTAAAAACAAAATTACATCTACTTCTTTTAGTGCCTGTTGCACCGTTTTGTTGAGGCCACGATTTAGCATGTTTAGGTGCTTTAATTGATACCCTGGAGTGTCTACAAATATGTATTGTGTATCTGGTGAGGAATGAATCCCAAGTAACTGATACCTGGTGGTTTGCGCTTTTCGCGATGTAATACTGAGCTTTGTGCCGACAAAATAATTCAATAGGGTCGACTTCCCTACATTTGGTTGTCCGACAATTGCAATTGTTCCGCATTTAGTCTTATGATCCACTTATTTTTCCAAAATAAATTAATGCCAAATTAGCTGCATTCTGCTCAGCAATTTTTCGACTAGGCCCTTTTCCTATCTTTTCTATATTTAATTTTGGTATGCGGCATTTCACTTCAAATACCTGGGTATGGGGCTCGCCCTCAATCCTAATTACTGTGTATTCAGGGATATCTATCTTTTTTCCTTGTAAAAATTCCTGCAATAGTGACTTGTCATCCTTATGAATTTTATTAGGGTCAATCGTTATAATATGCTCATTAAACCTTCGCTCAATAAACGATTTTACTTTGCCTATACCATCATCAAGGTATATTGCTGCGATAATGGCCTCAAGACTGTCAGCTAAAATTGATGGCCTTCTCCACCCTGCACTTTTTAGCTCCCCCTCTCCAAGTAGTAAAAAGTCACCTATAGTGAGATTTTTAGCTATGTCACATAGAGTAGATTCTTTGACTAACTGAGAACGCAGCCTACTTAAATCTCCTTCTGATAATTGCTGAAATCTCACATAAAGTAATTCTGCAACAATAAAATTTAATATGCCATCTCCGAGAAACTCCAGCCGCTCATTATTTTCTCCCTTGGCGCTTCTGTGGGTCAGGGCTATTTTAATAAGAGCTTTATCTTTAAAAGTGTGTCCTAGTATTGATTCTATTTGCTCAATCTGGTTAGAGTTCATAATGCTATTTAATCCAATTACCCATACGGGAAAATTGATCAAGATTTAGCCAAATCATAAACGCTTTTCCAACTAAGTACTCCTCGGGAACAAAACCCCATACACGGCTATCAGAAGAATTGTCACGATTATCTCCCATAGCAAGATAGTGTCCTAAGGGGACTGTAAAACGATAATTTTCATCTGGGATTTCATGAATCAAAATCGCATGATCAACTGAGCCCAACGATTCGCTTATTTCTTTTGCTTTCATAGGCTGCGAATCTCTAATGAGATAGTTATAGTCCCCCACCCATTCTTGTTTAGCCTCAACTCCGTTAATAAATAGACTTTTGTTTTCGTATTGTATCTGGTCTCCTGGAAGCCCAATAACTCGTTTTATATAATCTATACTCGGATCTTTAGGATAATGAAATACAAAAACATCTCCACGCTCTGGCAGACTTAAGGATAGAATCTTTTTGTTAAAAACAGGTAATCGTAATCCGTAACTAAATTTATTAACCGCAATAAAATCACCGGCAATAAGAGTGGGCATCATAGATCCCGAAGGTATTTTAAATGGTTCTACCACAAAAGATCGAATGAGGAATACTGCCAAGAGCACAGGAAAAAATCCCTTTATTCCGTCTATTATTTTATTATTTTTATATTTACCGTTACTTAACAACGTTTTGTCAACCAGCCAAACGAGACCGGTAATAAAGGTTGCTGCCATCAAAATTGCTGCAAAAATCATTTGTCATCTACCTGTAAAATTGCTAAAAAGGCTTCCTGAGGAATCTCAACGTTACCCACTTGCTTCATTCTTTTCTTTCCTTTTTTTTGTTTTTCCAGCAACTTTCTTTTACGGCTAACATCTCCACCATAACACTTAGCTAAAACATTTTTTCGCAAGGCCTTGACTGTTTCTCGTGAAATGATATTCGCACCGATAGCTGATTGAATAGCCACATCAAACATCTGGCGAGGGATTAATTGTCGCATCTTAGATGCTAATTCCTTACCGCGATACAAGCTATTCGATCTATGGACAATTAACGAAAGCGCATCCACCCTCTCTCCATTAACCATAATATCCAGCTTTACTAGATCCGCCGCACGAAATTCCATAAATTCATAATCCATTGAAGCGTAGCCGCGTGATACTGACTTCAATCTATCAAAATAATCTAATACCACCTCATTTAACGGTATCTCATAACTTAACATTACTTGACGACCCATGTATTGCATGTTTTTTGTATTCCACGCTTTCCGTTAGTTAATGTCATAACGGGGCCAACGTGATCATGTGGTAGTAAAATATTAAGCTGAATAATGGGCTCCCGAATCTCTTCTATAGTAGATAGGTCTGGAAGTCGAGATGGGTTTTCAATAAAAGCCTTCTCCCCATTCTTTAGTAATAATTCATATACAACGGTAGGAGCAGTCGTAATGAGCTCCATCTCATACTCTCTCTCCAGGCGCTCTTGTATGATATCCATATGAAGCAGGCCTAAGAAGCCACATCTAAAACCATAACCAAGTGCTGTAGAATTTTCGGCTTCAAATGCGAGTGAAGAGTCATTGAGCTGAAGTTTTTCTAGCGCCGTTCTTAAGGCGTCAAATTGATTTGATTCAATAGGGTAAAGTCCTGCAAACACTTGCGGCTTAATCTCCTTGAACCCTGGAAGCGGTTCAAGTGCCTTGTCTTTTGCCAAAGTGACTGTGTCGCCTACTTTCGCACTTGCTAATTCCTTTATGCCTGCAACGATAAATCCTACTTCGCCAGCACTTAAAGATTCTTTTACGAGTGGTTTAGGAGTAAAAATGCCCACTTGCTCACATAAGTGTTCATCTTTTGTAGCCATTAAATGAATTTTATCTTTTGCTTTAAGCTCGCCATCTAACACTCTGACAAGCATAATCACTCCAACATAGTTATCGAACCATGCATCAATAATCAACGCTTTAAGTGGCTTAGATATTGACCCTTTTGGCGCTGGAATGCGTCGCACCACCTCCTCTAAAATATCCACAACACCTTGACCTGTTTTGGCGGAGCAAGGAATAGCATCACTTGCATCAATTCCAATGACATCTTCAATTTCTTTTTTCACACGCTCAGGCTCTGCCGAAGCTAAATCAATCTTATTTAGCACAGGGAAAACTTCGATATTTTGGTCTAGGGCCGTATAACAATTTGCCACTGTTTGTGCCTCTACGCCTTGGGATGCGTCGACAACCAAAATCCCACCTTCACATGCCGCTAAAGAACGGCTCACTTCGTAGGTAAAGTCAACATGGCCAGGGGTATCAATGAGGTTGAATGTGTAAATTTCTTTATCTTGGGCTTGATATTTTAGGGTGACAGTTTGCGCCTTAATGGTAATCCCTCTTTCTCTTTCTAAATCCATAGAATCAAGAACTTGGGAGTCCATTTCACGCTCAGTCAAGCCACCACAATGTTGAATAATTCGATCTGCTAGGGTCGATTTTCCGTGATCAATATGAGCAATAATCGAAAAGTTTCTTATCTTATTCATCATGTTTTATATAGATTTTACCGCTTGCTAAAAAAGAAGAAAGGCGCGACACGCGCCTTTCAATTTCGTTATTTTACAGCAAAGTTTGCCGATCCATACAGAATAATTTAATCGGTGACTTTTACTGGTATGTACAAAGTATCGCCATTACGATAAATCAATAACGCGATTGTTTTACCTTTTGGTACCTTCCTAATATCTTGATTAAAGGAAGCAATTGATTGAACCGCGCTGTTATTAAGAGCTAAGATAACGTCTCCTGTCCTTATACCAGAGGCAATAGAAGGTCCTTTAACTTCAAGAACAAGCAACCCGCTTCTTCCATTAATTTTTTTTCGGTCCTCTGTAGTTAATTCGCGCAATGATAAACCTATACGATTAACCTCTTTAGCTGGACCTTTCTTTCCTACTACCATCATTTCTTCGTTAGGCATCTCTCCCACCTTAATTGAAAGCGTTATCTTCTTACCTTTTCTTAAAATCTCAACAGGGACTTCACTTAGTGGCTTAGTCGTTCCAACAAACTTTGGTAAATCTGATGACGAATCAAGAGGGTTTTTATTAAATTTTAATATCACATCGCCCGGAAGAATGCCCCCTCTTTCTGCAGGAGAATCTTTCTCTACCATGGCAATTAAAGCCCCGCGTGTATCCTTCATACCAAAAGATTCTGAAAGGTCCTCTGTGATCTCTTGAATAGCGACTCCCAACCAACCACGAATAACTTTCCCATTTTTCTTTAACTGATCAGCTACATTGATTGCAACATCAATTGGTATGGCAAAAGAAAGGCCCATATAACCCCCCGTACGGCTATAAATTTGCGAATTAATCCCAATAACCTCTCCGTCAGTATTAAATAAAGGGCCCCCCGAATTCCCAGGGTTTATAGCTACATCAGTCTGGATGAATGGTACGAAATTCTCTTGGGGCAATGCTCTGCCTTTGGCACTTATTACACCAACAGTCATAGTATTTTCAAGTCCAAAAGGTGATCCTATTGCAGCCACCCACTGACCTACCTTTATCTTTTCTGGATTACCGAATTGAACTGTTGGGAGATTTTTTGCTTTTATTTTAAGGAGCGCCACATCGGTTCTTCTATCGACACCTAAAATATCCGCCTTAAATTCTCTTTTATCCGCCAACTTGACTAGCACAGTGTCAGCTTGAGCTACTACGTGTGCATTAGTTATAATATAGCCATCACTCTCAATAATAAAACCAGATCCGGTGCCATTTACTTGCTCCTCAGGGCCCTGAGGATTTCCTTGTGGTGGAACACCAGGTATATTAGGGATGCCAAAACGCTTAAAAAATTCCTGCATTCTTTCATCCTGAAAAGGAATATTGTTTTGATTGTTTGGTCTCTCAATAATAGAACTAATATTAACTACTTTATTCCCTTGCTGCTCAGCAAGAACTGTAAAATCAGGGAGGTCTGCAGCAAAAAGTGTGTGTGTAAATAGGCCAAAAATAAACAGTACGTACATTAAGTATTTCATTCTCTTTCTTCCTTTGAATTAAAGCTGTTTTAGATCTTAGTAATCATTGCTTCTTTGAAGAGTCGGTCATGATTTTTGCGCGCTAAAAATTTGACTAAAATAAGACCAGATAGCATTCCAAAAATCGCTCCTACAAGAACCCATAAGTCACTATTTTTTTGCGTTATTGTATCCATAAAAACCATACCGATAAATAAAAATAACAAGGGCAATCCATATAACAGCAACGACGATCTTAGAAGGTAATTTTCCTCAATAGTAAGCATAACTCTATCTCCTACTTTTACACCTATATTGTTTTTTATTGAAAGCTTATTCCTCTTATGCGAGAAAATTTTCCCCCAAATACTATTCCCACACCCTTGGGTTTTGCCGCATAAGCCACAAGGCTTGGTGCGCATGATTTCGACGGAGACTTGATCGTCTTCTTTAAATATAACTACTGCTTGCTCTTCAATCATATATTTAATCTAAAATGATATTGATTTAGTAAAGATTTCTAATGCTTTCATTGGGACCGTTCCTACAGCCATAACTTGGTAGCCTCTATAATACGTTGCCGATATGTTAGTTCCTTCCATAGAAATAGTTCCCACCTTAGGCATTAGTCCGTTCTGTACGGGCTGAATAAAAACCGAAATATAAGAGAGTCCATCAGAGTATATAAGATGATGGCTTAGAACGTTAAGATCTTTGTTGCGTGTTGCGCTGGAGCTTATCTCAGAAAATCCTTTGGGTTTATTGACGAAAGTCCAAAACTTTAATCCGGGCAATACAACCGGCTCTTCCTCGTCCATAACATACTCTTTTGATAAATCGATTTTCGGCTTGAACCAAGACAAGTCTGTTTTCATGTCGACGATCTTTAGTTTAGTAAAAGAGGCTTGCTCGATAATTTCGTTAGCCTCATTGCTGACGATCATTTTGAGTGGTAAAGCCGTATCTTGATCAATCCAGAAATGAAATTGGTGCCGAAAGTTGTCTTTAGGGATAAGAGTTAACATCTGCGCTGGTCTATCTGCCACTCGCACAACTTCTCCAAAACTAAGGGTATATACCTTTTTTAAATTTTCCGGGGAGCTTGGTAAAACCGAAGGGAAAAGGTGGTGCTGTTCTCGCTTCTGTATTACGACATTATTTTCTTTTGAATCATAGACAAAAATATTTTTTCCATGGGATAACATTTCGCCCGGATCGCCATCCATTAAAATCATGCGCGTATATTCATCTTCCCCATGCATAGCGTGGGTAATTTCCATGGATTGGATCACTTTAGAATTTTTTAAATGGAAAGTCCCTTGGTAATTCAGCATCTTTGAAGCTTGATGTGCTTCAGTCAGAATCTTCCATGGGTCTTCAATTGTGAGTGATGCGCTTGTTCCACTTACGCAAATAAGTGCAAGAAAAAAAAACTTACGCACCATATTTAATCGTTTACTTGGAATTGAGCTTTAATGAAATAGTTACCATTTAAAGCCGTAGTAGCAAAATGTTTTTCCATGAATTCAGCCGGAATATCTTCCTGCACAAGCTGGACCGTACTACCGTTACTAGTCGTTGGTATATTCATCGTAAAAATCCCGATGGCAGCAAAAACCCCAAGTGTATAAGCAGCAATTTTCCAGGGCATAACAGGTAATACTAAAGCTGAAGCTGTGTTTTGTTTTGGCCTAATAGCACCCATTTGTGTTGGCTCTTTATCAATAGCCTCCATGATTCGAGCGCTAAGGTCTGGGGACGATGAATAGTTATTTTGGAGTACATCACGGACTACCTGATAATACTTCCAATTTCGCTGAACAGCAGATTTAGCCGATAAAGCACTAACTTCTTTATCAATACTTTCTTGCTCAACTTCATTATCGAATAATGATGATATTTTTTCTGACATAGATCGTATAATTCCTTTAAATTAAATTTTGACTTACCAGCGCTTGCTAGTTGCCTCCACTAATGGTTTCAATTTTTCAGAGATAGCTTCTCTAGCCCTAAATATTCTTGATCGAACTGTACCGATTGGACATTCCATAATGGCGGCGATTTCGTCGTAACTTAACCCATCCATTTCTCGAAGCGTTATTGCTTGCCTAAGATCATCGGGCAACATTTCAATTGTTTCATTAACCGTTGTCACTATTTCATTGGTCATCATCGAGGTTTCTGGTGTTTCTAGATTCCTTAGCTCATGGCCATCTTCAAAATTTTCAAT
>Ga0115001_10002900_pt1 | contig 13028 bp, 13 predicted proteins | sample ArcticOcean_MG_C_12_FD_89869 | JGI IMG/M metagenome (GOLD analysis project Ga0115001, IMG submission 89869) | Marine microbial communities from western Arctic Ocean - ArcticOcean_MG_CB8_130 | ecosystem: Environmental > Aquatic > Marine > Oceanic | place: Arctic Ocean: Canada Basin | collected... | reverse complement strand
TTTGAGCATGCTCAGAAATCCCTCGTTAACGCTTACTGGTGGCTTCCATCCGAGCAACGTTAAATTTCTTGAAATATCGACTTGAAGCGTACCATTTAACCGATCAAAAAAAGAACGCTTACCGATCAATATCAATATAAACTTAAGCGACAATGGGTGTACATAAAACAACCTATCGGCCTTACCCATCGCCTTCGACAATCGCTCTATCAGGACTTTTGTTGACATGTCATCTCCATCACTCACCAAAAAAGTTTGTCCAGCCGCCGCCGGATGCTCAATGCAAGTCTGGATAAAGCTAACCAGATTACCAATACCCACAAAACTTCTTCTGTTACCTGATAGGCCGCCAAATGGCAAAGGAAAACCCAGTCTAATAAAACGAATAAGTGCCGCAAAGTTTGCTTTTACGCCAGGGCCATAAACCAATGGGGATCGAATGATGACAACTTCCATGCCCGTCTCTTTAGAAATCTCGCCCAAGGCTACCTCAGCCTCCATCTTAGACACCCCATAAGCGTCCATCGGATGCATCTCTGATTTATAGGTAAGCGGGGAACCAATCATCGAGGTCTCTGCACAACTCTTCACCGAGCTAAGATAAATAAATCGCTTTACGCCAGAAGACGCAGCCTGCCTTGCAAGGTTTTTAGTGCCCTCAACATTTACCGTTCTAAAAGCTTCAAGCGGGTTCTGACTTGATTCGTTCATCACATGTACTCGTGCTGCCACATGCACAACCACCGAACAGCTCTGCAAGGATTCATCCCAATCAGTGAATGCATCAATGCCATCAATCTCATGAAAATCAACGCAATTAAGCAAAACTTGAGCTCTAGGCCGAACAGGGCAGCTAACGTAAATACCATCCTTAACCAGGGCGCTAACTAATGCACGGCCCACGAACCCAGAAGCACCGGTCACCATCATTTTTAAATGACTCACGACTTAATTGGCCCCAAAATCGCCATTAACAAACACATCACTAAAAAAAGTAACTGATCCCTAAACCGCCTACGGCAGGAAAAAGCGTTAAACATCAGTCTTAGGTACCCTAAACGTGTGCCAGTAAACCAATCGCGTACAGGCGCCTTTTTAGCTAAACCTAAGGTATCCGCAATAAGTGCTGCCTGACTTATCGCCCAGCCACTCAAAATATTTTTAAGGCGCGATTTAAAAGCGCTAAAGCCAGAATTAACACCAACCTGATTATTTGCGTGCTGACGGTAATGCATCCCTGAAGTCTCATCGATGATCCAACGATAACCCCTCGACCGAGCAAAGGCATAAGTAAACCAATCATGCAGTGCAATTTTTTGCATTTTTTGATGATGCTCAATAATGAAAGCTTGCAGCTCAAACCCGAGCTTAGCCGAGATAACATAGGTACAGCCAGGACCAGCCGCCTCGAACAAGAAGTCCCAGCGCACCTGCGGCTGTGACTTGTTAACGAATACCTGACGGCCATCAGGCCAGAACGCGGTCACGTTACTCGAGTAGCCATCAGCACCAGATCTTGTCAATGCCTCACAGGCCCTCAAGAGCTTATTCGGAAACCAAATATCATCCTGATCAGAAAAGGCAACATAGTCGAACCCAGAGAAGTCGACCTCCTGGATTAACCGGTAGAAGTTGGGGCCAGCACCACCAAAGCCTTTACCGTGAGGCAGGATACGGATACGACCCTCGCCCAACGAGAGCTGGTCAATGAACTGCTCGGTACCGTCATCTGAGCGGTCGACACTCACAAATAAGGAAACATCGACCGAGTTCTGGGCGAGGATCGAGCTGATCTGATAGTCAATCAAAGCTCTACCATTGTACGCAGCAAGAAGAACCGCAATTTTAGCATCCATAAAGTTAGCCCTCTCTCCATAGCTGATTATAGTGACGCCAAAGTATTAAAGATAACGGGAACACAATTAAGCTCTGAACAACGAGCATCACTAGCACCACCCCAGATGATGTTGAATGGGCCTGCAGTATCGATCCAGGTAAAATCAGCAATGCTCCTACGACCGAAACCCAGACCAATGGCTCACGCCTAAACGACCTTAACTGGGCGGATAGCGCACCATTGATATGATAAAAAAACACAAAAACCAATAACCCAACAAACTCCCAGAATGGGAGCAGCCGACTAATATAAGGGGTATCCATCAGTAGCAAAAATATAATGACTAACGCCATCGCACCTAATAAAAAAACACATACGGATTGAATAAAATCACGCCTGAAGATATGATCAAGGATTAGCCATTCACGTCTTGCAACCGCCTGTGACATCATGGGAACATGTCTCGCAATCCATGATTGAGCAATGATTCCCAACATATGTGCAACGGTCAGCGACAAACCCATTCGACCTGCGACAACTGGATCTTGATAGTAGAAAAGTATAGGAGTTGCCAGCTGAGACATAAAAAAAACGCAGACCCAATGCAGCCCCAGCCGCCATTGGTGTGGCCATATAGTGGAGAGCCAATCAAATTCATCTCCGCTGAGCGTCCGGATCACCGTCCAAATTAAGCCAACCCTTCTAAATAGCAACCAACAACACACCACCAAAAACCCCGCAAATGGCATCATGACCGCAGCCCATAGCCATGCTCCTGAAGATAAGGCTACCCAAGTAAGTAGGGCGCCCAAGATACCCTGAACGAGTCTAACCTTATACACCTCGGAAACCTCTCCCGTGCCCTCCACAATCGCCAGGAATGGAAGGGTCATCATGTTGGCACCCGTAAGCAGGATAAGCGCAACCCAAGGCCCCATCCACATCAGTATACTCATGCCTGGCGACTGACGCTGACTAAATAAATGATTACCCACCAGGAACGCCAGGACTACAAATAAAAGCGCCATGAATAGGTACATCCTGGCCGAACTTGATAAGAAGGATTGAAACCTATCGGACCCATCGCCCCCAACACGGCCGCCATCTAGCCAATGGAGGTTAACGAACATGTGAGCGCTAAGCTGAAGTAACGCTGCCGAGAGGCCCATCTCAAAGATTGAGTAGAGTGCCGCGATACTGATGAATGTATAGTACCAACCCTGCTGCTCATGGCTCAGGGTTGAGGTAATCACCGCTACGGTTACCAGGCCAGCACAGCCTTGCCAGAGCCTTTGACCGACTACTAATGTGAGAGGACTTCGCATTATTGTTTATCTTGGAGCTTGAGCGTCCAACGCGAGTAAATGCAGTACTGCCTAATTGTCTGACTTAGAAGTACTGACTTAATGAACGGGGTGTACAGAAATTCTTCAATGGTGAAGCCTAGCCTGTCTGCTAATTCAGTTAGGCTATCTTCGTTGTAGTAGACCTTATGGTCAGAGTCGCAGAGCTGTCCATACAGACCTGGAACACCGATCACCAGGCAACCATCGGGGTGCATCACGCGCTTAATCTCATTAAGGAGGGGCGCCGGATCGAGGATGTGCTCGAACACATTATCAAGCAGCAGCGAGTCAAAACTAGCCGTATCAAATGGTAACTGATCAAATGGCATCAATTGAGCCGCTAAGCCACGCCACCTACAAAACTCAATATTAAACTCGTTGACATCGACCCCGACAGAGCCCGGCCGGTATTTAAGCATGTCGCCGATACCACAACCAACGTCCAAGAGTCGCCCCTTGAGCAGACTGCTGATCCTTGGATATAAGAAAAAACGACGATAGAATCTCCCCATAAGGGATCTCTTTTTTAGATATTCAAAATACGCTTGATTGTTGACCATGTCTAAGCTTGCAGAAATTCAAGCCATGATGTAACCATAGTTTGGAATATGGCGCAACACCAACTACAACTTATTAAAGAAGGCCGCCAAATAAAGACTAATGGTTCCACGCCAGGTCTGACGGTACAATCCGCAGACCTCGAGCTTCTTCATCCGCTGAAGGAAGCTCCCGCCCCTCAATCTAATAAATAGCGCTAACAATCCTTTAGATTGAGGGCATAGGAGCTCTCTAGACTGGTTAAGTGCGGCCACGTGCAGGTCGTTATGCTGCGCAAATGAACCCCTCACTACTGAAATAAGACTAAGTAGCCTGCTCATAAAACCACTATTCAATCCAATCAACGCGTTGGGATGCTGGCGATAGAGGATATAGTGGTACTCGTCGTAGTAGACATGCCCGCCTGCCCCGGAGACCAGCAGGTAGGTCCACCAATCATGGACAGGAACACTCTGGATGCCCGCAGATTCCAATAGACGCTTAGCCGCCAGGTTAAATACCATGGTATTGCCGCCGGCAAAATTCTGCACCAAGGCATTCCTGAACCCACACGGAAAAATGAAGAGCGAGGAAGGATACATTATATTAAGGTTCTGGTCGACACACATCGTCCTCCCGCCGTATAGGTGGGGGATGCGCATATCGTGTTCTTTAAGAAGTTCAACCGCAGCATTGAGTTTACTGGGTAACCACACATCATCCTGATCGCAGAATGCATAGAGGTCCGCATCGATACTCTTGTCGCACGCAAGTGACAAGAAGTTGATGGCGAAGCCTTTGGATGGGCCACGCCTAACTTCGAGTTTAGCTGAGCCCCAGAGCGTTTCATAGCGGCGTAATATCTCGAGCGTCCCGTCAGACGAGCCATCGTCACTGACTACCAGCTTCCAGTTTTTATAGGTCTGAGCGGCGATTGATTCGAGCTGTTCTTCAAGAAACTCTGAACCATTATAGGTTCCCATAAAAATAGCAATCATTGGGTCCGAAGGAAGACTTGGATTTTTCACATGCACACGGATAGATTTAGAGATCTATTATTATTGATTAAGATGCCAGTTTAAATCTAACTTGAGATAAATTCAATACAATTGCTAAGTGGCATTAGCGCGCCCTCTTCATTCCAAATGATAGCGAGTCCTTTTTGTGAAAATATTATTCTTCGGATGAGACATCGAACGCCATCTTGACGCGCCACTGCTGCTGGCGCCTCAGCTCACTTAAGGTCCCAGAGAATGATCGGCTCAGGTCCTCTCCCGCCCTCGCGATTGAGGGTTGCTGGATGAGCTCTAAGAGCTTGTGCTCCCTGATGCCGGCCACGGTCGACCTGATCTCGTCGATACGCTCGGCGATATAGGCAATTCCCTCGCAGTTAAGCTGATGCGCGTCACCGGCTTGTTGAAGACTGACAGCATGACGGCGTGCTCGATGCGGTCAAGCCTAAGCTTCTTCCAGGTGATGACGGCCAGGTCGCGAACTAGGATACGCTCCGCCATATCCTTGGGGGAGAAGTCCCTCACAAGCTGCTCTTCAAGGTTCCTAAAGTCGTCCTCACTCTCACCGCGTAGGGTCAGCTATGGCGAGTAGGCACCAGTCTTTAGGGCGTTGTTTGATGATGCGAGCTTACCCCCGCCTCTGTCCTAGGGCCACCACCGCGCTTAGGTTTAGGGATGCCCGCCATGGCTACCTGATGCGCACACCCGGACGGTCGTCAGGGGATCCGATGAATTCAACGCCTGCAGATTCCAAAGCCTTCATAATTGCTAGAAGTGTTTTCATATTTTGCATTTCGGGAACACCCTCCGAAGACTCAACACGTCTAATTGTAGATAGGCTTACACCAGCCTTTTCTGCAAGATCTTCGCCAGACCATCGTAACAAAGCTTTTGCAGCACGTATTTGAGAAGAACATATCATATTAACACTTTTAATTTAATATGTGACACTATTAGTGTCTTTTTAGAATTGGATAAGTTAATAATGAATGATACTGCAAAATTCCTACTCAAGGAAACGATAGATAAAATTGAGGGCGCATATGCTCCTGCAACCATCAGGGCATACAGAGCGAATTTTGAGCGGTTCATCACCTTCTCCGCAAATCTTAAGGAATGTGCTCTGCCTGCTGATAGTCACATCGTAACAAATTACATTAAGGAGTTATCGAATGGCCAACTAAAGTCGGCCAGCATACGTATTGCTGTTGCATCAATTTCTGCAATCCACCGGCTAAACCAACTCGTCGACCCAATAACCCACCCAGAGGTAAGATTAGAGACGCGTAGGATGCACAGAAAACTTGGCCGTGAGTGCAAAATGTAAAGATCTTGGAGGGAATGGTTTCTAACACAGATGACTCACTTATCGAACTCAGAGATCGCGCCCTTCTGCTAACAGCTTACAGCGCCATGTGCAGGAGATCGGAACTGGTATCACTCTCGATTGAAGATGTTTCTTACGCTAACAATCATTCAATGAAAATAAAGCTGCGCCGAAGTAAGGCCGACCAAGATGGAGTGGGTCGTTGGTTGTACATTAATAGGGAAGCACAGTCTGGGATTGAAGACTGACTAAAAGCATCAAAAATTGTGAGTGGCAAATTGTTTAGGGGGATCAACAGGGCCGATCAAATCAGCAAAGACCTTAACTCCTCGCAGGTCAATCGAATCTATAAAAAGCTTGCCAAAAAGGCACAAATGCAACCCCAGTTAATTAAACAGATCAGCGGACATTCAATTCGCATTGGCGCGGCTCAGGACATGTTAGTTGAAGGAGAGAATCTTGCAAAGATGATGCAACGCGGGCGATGGGGAAAGACTGATACGGTCATGCGATATATTGAAAATGTGAGTTACAGCTAGATTGTTATTACTTGAAAGAGGAACGCTTATGCCCAAGATAACTTGTAAAGAATGGTACGATCACAAACACGGCATGCGCGATTTATTTTACAAAAGAAACTACATGAAACATTAGTAAGAGATAATGGAGCTAGACGTCACTCGCAACTAAATGGTATTAGTCCTGAGGCGTTTGAAGAGGTCTGGCGCAAACAGGGTTGTATTTTATCCGCTTGGTCTTTGGCTTGGGATCGGCATATTCAACCTTATCGAAGTCCGAACGTGACGAATCCCACATCCATCCATACCCGTTAGTGTCCGCGCGAACCAATGAAAGGTTAATCGAGCCGTCGTGGTTCGCAATGTCGACGTTGGCAGCTCGTCATTGTTAGTCAAAAATAGAGGCTTATATTGCATCCAGTAAATACCTAAGCGGAATACTTCCTATTGTAGAATGTGGCCACTGAAATTGATTATCAATTAACATCAGGTCCCGTAGCATTGCCGTCATGCTTCAGCCATTAACATCCAACTCAATGTTTGTTCCAGTGACAATGACTCACTCTCACCAATTAATGAGTGCAAAAGCGTCGCGTTACCGCATAGACTTTTAACCTCATTAGCACGCACAAAGGCAGGGTTAACCTTCACCTCCATTTTATGACCGCTAATATTTTCTGCCATGGCAAGCGTTTCACGCAACGAATATGTTTTACCTGAACAGACATTAATTGTTTGCCCTATGGGCTTAACCTCAATCAAGCGACGATATATTTTAGCAACGGATCTAACATCACTAAAATCACGCCACACCTCTATATTTCCAAGCTCAATATAAGGGGCTTGACGATGAAAGTGTGACACTATTTTAGGTAACAAAAAATCTTCGCTTTGCCCTACACCCGTATAATTAAATGGCCTAACAATAAATAGCGGCAACTTATCCAGCCATAACTTGGCCATATACTCCATCGCCAATTTGCTAACAGCATAATCATTTGCAGGATTAGTGGGTGTATTTTCTGTCAACACACCTTCGATAGAGTTGCCATAGACATTTGCACTACTGGCCAGTAAAACAGCCTCTAAACCTTTCGCATGCGGAGCCAAAGCCTCTAACAAGTTACGAGAACCAATCAAATTAACGCGATAAAACTCATTTGCAGCGCCATGTTCAATAAAAGCGATAGCAGCCAAATGCACCACAACGGTTGGTTGAGCTTCACGCACCACATCTTCTAGGCCCTGTTTATCAAGCAAATCCACCTGAAAATAACGGGGTAAATCTGCTGCAACAGTACCTAGTCCATAAACGGTATACCCTGCATGTTCGAGCTCATTCGCTACATATTTCCCCGTAAACCCGTCAATACCAGTAATCAGTGCACGCTTATTAGTCATCGTTAAAATGAACAACCAGCTTCATTACGGCGCACATCAGCCTCAACCATCATCAGGCAAAGCTCCTCTAAGGTTGTTTTAGACTCCCAACCAAGATCACGCTTTGCTTTTGACGGATCACCAATCAATAATTCAACCTCAGCAGGTCGATAAAATTTAGGGTTCACCTTAACCACTGTTTTTCCCGTTGCCTTATCAATAGCAACTTCATCTTCATCCTGTCCTTGCCAATCAAGCTCAATATCAACCGCTTTAAAAGACATGGTCACAAAATCACGCACTGTTTCAGTTCTATTGGTTGCCAACACATACGTATCAGCCACATCAACCTGCATCATAAGATACATGCCTTCAACATAATCTTTAGCAAAACCCCAATCACGTTTCGCATCCATGTTGCCAAGCTCAAGGACATCTTGATTTCCTAAGGAAATCTTAGCAACACTATTCGTAATCTTACGAGTAACGAACTCTTGACCTCGTAATGGTGATTCATGATTGAACAAAATACCACTACAGCCAAAAATATCGTAAGATTCACGATAATTAATTGTCATCCAATGGGCATAAAGCTTCGCCACGCCATAAGGGCTACGCGGATAAAAAGGCGTTGATTCTTTTTGAGGTATCTCTTGAGCTTCACCAAACATCTCAGAAGTAGATGCCTGATAAAAGCGAATTTTTGGATTAACAATACGTATTGCTTCTAAAAGATGAACCGGACCCAATCCTGTAATTGCCGCCGTAGCAAGTGGCTGTTCAAAAGAAACGCCAACAAAACTTTGTGCGGCTAAATTATAGACTTCGGTAGCCTGCGTTGTTTCTAGCAATCGAATACTAGAACTTAAATCCGTTAAATCATACTCAACTAATTGCAAATTGGGGTGATTCTGAATGCCTAGCTCTGTAATACGCCAGAAATTGACCGAACTTGTTCTGCGGTAAGTTCCAAAAACTTTATACCCCTTATCTAAAAGAAGCTCAGCTAAATAAGCGCCATCTTGACCGGTAATACCAGTAATTATTACTTTTTTCATAAAAATCTATTTATCTTTTCCATGTGAATGCTCTTTCGATAATCCCCCCATTATTAATGGAAATCAATAGCAGAAAATTTTCTCTGTGTTAATTTCAATTTCTGAATAGGTGTAATACCACCAGTTCCCATGTTAGGTCGTTTGCTGTTGTAAGCCCACAACTATTGCGTTGCTCTGTCCTGTAATTCTTCAATATCTTGATAAATATACTGACTAGCACACTACGAATAGAACTTAGGACAAAATAACGATATTGCCTCAAACTTTTCACATACTGACATTAAAATGTTCTTTGATTACATTGTCAATTTCTATTAATCGTTCAGTTGCTAGCTGCGTATTTGCACGTGATTCTACATTCAAACGCAGCAGCGGCTCTGTATTTCAGCTTCGTAAGTTTAGTACCAATATGGAAACTCAAGGCTTATACCATCGATATTATCAATAACTGGATCCTGTGAAGAAAAATGAGCTTTAACTTTTTCAATACTCTCTGGGTATTGCTCACTTTATAATTGATTTCGCCACTGCAAGGTTAGGCAGCTATGTGCTCTGCCTCCATTGATGATAATGGGTTAGATATGCCATTAGGAAAATCGACATCAGGATTATGATGGATTTTTATAAACTCTATTGACACATTGGTTTGTTTAAATTTTTGTTCTATCGCATCAATCACATGCCCTGCTGCACCATTACCTGCATTAACGACTAATCGTAGTGGTTTGATCGTCTTTAAATTAATGTAGCCGAGTAGATGTTCGATATAGGGTGGCAATATAGATTGTTGCGTTAAGGTGCCGCGCTGATTCGGTAGTGAAAATTCATTTTCTTCTGCTAACTGCTGAATAGCTCGCAGGCCAGAATTACAGCTGATAGGCTTCACTTCTCTGCCAACAAACTTCGAACCGTTGTAGCCCATTGGATTATGACTAGCCGTAATTTCAATTACGCCATCGACATCAAGATGAAAAGCGGCAAGAATAAATTTCTTCTGTGCCTGTAATGCCGATATCAATAACATCGACACCTGCATCCATCAAACCATTGGCAACTGCTTGTTTCAATGATTCACTAGACTTTCTTATGTCACAGCCAATAACAACATGTTTTGCATAGGTACGCCCAATACGATAGACAACATTTTCACTTAGCTGACTACCCAGCTTGCCGCGAACATCATAGGCTTTAAAGCAGGTGAGCGTTTCAACAGCGGCCATAGACATCTTCAAATCGCTCAATATCATCTTCACCTACATAAGGGCCACTTTGCACTTCAATCATGATTAAATTGAGCAAACCTGGGTTTTGAACTCGATGCTTATGGCCCGCACGAATATAGGTTGACTCGTTAGTATTGACGATTAACTCTTTGTCCCCATTAGTCACTTTTGCTTTGCCACTAACAACAACCCAATGTTCACTTCGGTGCTGATGCCTTTGCAAGCTGATTTTGGAACCCGGATTAATTTCAATGCGCTTAATCTTAAAGCCCTCGCCTTCTTCCAGCACAGTATAGGACCCCCAGGGTCGAGATACGGTGCGGTGGAGTTTATGGGCATCGTGACCATTTAACTTTAATTCAGTATAAATATGTTTTACATCTTGAGCGCTAGACTTGTCCACCACTAAAACTGCGTCAGGCGTATCGATGATAATCAAATTTTTCACGCCTAGTGCCGCAACAAGACGACCATCACTCTGGATAGTACAATCATTAGTATCGTGCAGTATGACTTCGCCTTGCACTCTGTTGCCATTGTCATCGGCGGGGACAAGGTCGCCCAACGTCGACCATGAGCCAATATCGCTCCAGTCAATATTACATGGAACAACAGCGACGTGATCCGACTTTTCCATGACAGCATAATCAATAGAGTCTTCAGCTACAGTCATAAAAGTCTCTGGATCAATCACCACCTGAGAACATCCACCGCCTTCTAGTCTGCGAGACTTCTCAAGACAAACACGCATATCAGCAACAATCTGCGGATTATATTTTTCCATTTCACGGAGTAAGCTGCCAGCAGTAAAGCAAAACATGCCAGAGTTCCACAGAAATCGCCCTGAAACGAAATATTCCTGCGCTTTTTCAAGAGATGGCTTTTCAACAAAACGAAGTACGGTATTGCCTTCGGTCTCAATGTAACCATAGCCTGTCTCTGGTGCTTCAGGATGAATGCCAAATGTAACTAACTTACCCGTTTCCGCTAGCTCTGTCGCCTTGTGTACTGCTTGTTGAAAGGCTGACTGATCTGCAATTAGATGGTCGGCAGCAAGCACCAGCATAACAGCATCATCACCATGAGACTTAGCTACTTGGAGAGCAGCTGCAACAATTGCAGGCGCGGTATTTCGGCCGAAGGGTTCTAATATAAAAGAGGTGGCAACACCGGCTGTATTCACTTCACGAAACTCATCCTCCGTTTTAAAGAATAATTCACGATTAGTTACAGTAAGTACTTCAGCAACATCTGAAAGTTGCGTCCCTCTTAGAAAAGCCTTCTGTAAAAGGCTTTGCCCATCAGCTAAACGAATAAATGGTTTAGGGTGTTGTTCTCGGGAGACAGGCCATAATCTCGAGCCAGCACCACCACACAAAATCACGGGTATTATCCCCACTAGCGTTCATCCCTATTTTTTATTATCTTGAGTAGAGTCTGTTATCTACCCAAAATTATACCATCAAAATATGTAAGGCAATCAGATTAAGAAATTTTTCTTTACGCGGCTAAGCAATTCGAAATATTGTTACCCCCAGCCCCCACTTTTTTAAGAATGTTATAATTTAAAGCGTCTTTTTAAGAGTTATAGTGCATGTTAAAATCACTATAAAACGGCTGAAAAATAACATCAGAATTAAGTAAACCTGATAATTAGGATAATGGATGGACTCCCAAGAAAACACCCTCAATATAGGCATTTTGTTGCGGATTTCCAGGCTGGATGAAGCACAACTCAATATCGTGGCTTTCTGTCCAAGCCGCTAGTTTATGGCTAATATAAATCGTTGCATAAGTCCCCGTCTATTATATGCTTATGGGTCTTTTTACTCACACAAAATACCCAGCAGCCGAAAGAAGCTTTTTACCAGCTCTATTTTTTTGTTGGGTTAAAATTAACTTCGAAAGGTTAGTTTCAATGCTTCATTGAACTACATCACTTCATCCTTGAATCCGCCAATTCACGTTACAAAATCCCTGCAATGAACTAGTTGACGACTTACTTTATTCACATAATAACCCTCGGTTAACTTCAAACAATTCTATTCCGTCCAAATTGCCAACAAAAGAATAACCTTTTGATTGCTTAATATCATTTAATTGTATTTTAAGTTTAAAATCAGCTATCAGCCAAGGAGCTTCAGAGAAAAGATTTAGATATTCTTTAGGAGGTGTACTTTCATTGATCGCCAAAAGGTCGATCTTGTATTTGCAGATACTACGCATCGAATCTGCGCTGATTGGATTAGACATTATTTCCTTTGCCAATTGGAATCTGTTTTCTACCCCACCCGTCCAGGGGCGATGAGTAAAAACATAATTATTCGTCACGGCATTTATCGGTGCGGATATAAAAGTATCAGAAATGATGACTTTATGTTGATAGCCGAACTTTAAGGTTTTGTAGAACGATGGGTACAGATTCAATTGGGAAAGTCGGTCACTACTCTTGTAAGTAAAGTCTCCATTTAGCCCTGCTCTTTGATAAAAATTCACTGCAACAGCTGAGATAATTAAAAAAACACTGCCATACAAGATAAATTTTCGATTTTGTGAAGATGGCGACTTAAGCTCATTTAATATATGACTGGAAAAATAGATCAATACTAGATAAAACGGAAATACATACATAATTCGATTGCTATGAGAGGAGCCCATTATGTTGTTATACAGGGGGAAAAGAATAGGATTCAGTGGACCTAAAACAAGACTTGAAAACAACGTACATTTGAAAAATAAAATGAGAGAAGATTTTGAACGAATAATAATTTGCCTGTTTATTATGACCA
>Ga0115001_10002894_pt1 | contig 13040 bp, 13 predicted proteins | sample ArcticOcean_MG_C_12_FD_89869 | JGI IMG/M metagenome (GOLD analysis project Ga0115001, IMG submission 89869) | Marine microbial communities from western Arctic Ocean - ArcticOcean_MG_CB8_130 | ecosystem: Environmental > Aquatic > Marine > Oceanic | place: Arctic Ocean: Canada Basin | collected... | reverse complement strand
CTAACACCTCTTGCCATTAACAAACTAAGTACATCTTTGCCAATTGTTGAAACTATGTCACGATGAAAAATAAGGCACTCAACCGCCCCACAAATACCGGTACGACGTGTTTTTGAGTTAAGTACTATTTTAAGAGTTTTTTCTAGGCTTGCATCCTTATCTATATAAATATGTACAATTCCTTCTAGGTGCGCAAATACAGGTACTTTTGCCTGCTCTTGAACTACTTTGACTAAGCTTTTTCCCCCGCGTGGGACTATGACATCTATGTAATCAGTCATGCTCAACATTTCTGATACAGCTTCCCTTGAGGTTGTTGGGACTAACTGAATTGCTTCAGCTGGAAACCCAGAAGACTGCAGACCGTTAACAAGACAGCTGTGAATTGCTTTTGATGAGTGAGAGCTTTCTGATCCACCCCTTAAAATAACCGCATTCCCTGACTTGAAACACAGACCCCCAGCATCTGCCGTAACATTAGGCCTACTTTCATAAATAACCCCTATAACTCCTAACGGTGTCTGAACTCTTTTTATATTTAATCCACTAGGTTGGTTCCACTCACTAATAATCTGACCAATCGGGTCTTTTAAAGTCGCGATTGAATTCAGTGTCTTAGAGATCCCTTCAACTCGTATGTCGTCTAATAAAAGTCTGTCAATCATTGCATCTGATAATCCATTAGACTTTGCTTTTTGGATATCCTTAAAGTTTTCACTTAGAATTTTTTCTTTGTTATCGGAAATACTCTCCGCTGCTCTCACTAGTGCCTGTTGTTTTTCCATTGGGTCAGAACAAGCTAGAACTTCAGCAGAAATTTTAGCTTTCTTACCAATTTCGGCCATTAAAATTTTAATGTCAGGTGAATTCATCTTATTAAACCCTAATATAGTTTTAGATTGTAAACTTAAAGTGCCATGTCATCACGGTGAATTAGCGCCTTTCGGCTAGGGTAGCCTAATATTTTCTCCACCTCAACTAGTCGAGAACCGATTAACTTTCTTGCTTCTAAGGCTGTGTACCTAACGATGCCTATGCCAATATTTAAACCTTCCGAGTTACTGATGTCCACAGGGTCACCACGTTCAAACTTTCCAGATACACTAAGTACACCAGCGGGAAGTAAAGACTTCCCAATTTTAAGAGCTTCCTCTGCACCTGGGTCAATAGTAATATCCCCGCATGCTTTCATCGATTTTATCCAGGACTTCCTTGCTTGTTGTGGGTTTTCTTTAGCCTTAAACCAAGTACTCATGGTTCCAGCATTTAATAGTTCAAGTGGATTAAATGTCGACCCTCTGGTTATAACTAAGGACGCACCCCCTGACGTTGCCATCTTTGCCGCTATAATTTTTGTCTTCATTCCACCTTTTGCTATAACGTTTCTAGCTTCCCCAGCCATGGCTTCGATTTCTGGAGTAATTTCAGTAACTTCCGGGATAAATTTTGCTGCCATATCGATCGATGGGTCAGCACTGTAAAGACCATCCACATCACTAAGTAAAATTACTAAATCAGCTCCAACAGTGACTGCTACTTGTGCTGCTAACCTGTCATTATCCCCATATCTTATTTCTTCAGTAGCGACTGTATCATTTTCATTAACAATAGGTACAACATTCATCGAAAGAAGCTGGTTAAGTGTGGCTCTTGAATTTAGGTACCGCTTTCGACTGCGTATGTCTTCAAGAGTAACCAGGACCTGTGCTGCAGTAATGTTGTGAGTGGCTAACACATCTTCATAAGCTCTTGCCAATTGGATTTGCCCAACAGCTGCCGCAGCCTGGGATTCTTCTAACGCTAAAGATTTTGATGTAAGCTTAAGTGCCTCCCTCCCAAGTGCGATGGAACCGGATGAAACCACAATTATATCATGTTTCTTTCTTTTTAATGTGACAATGTCGCTGGCCAATGTTTTAAGCCAGTCTATATTCAAATTACCAGTTTTATCACTCACAAGTAGTGAAGATCCAATTTTAATAACAATACGTTTATATTTCTTTAGGGTCGCCATTGCTTGTCTTCCACATCAAGAACTTCTGGCGTGTTTGACTTATCTATTACTTTTCGGAGCTCTCTCAATATCTCAGTAACACCAGCTGAACTAACACCAGACATTTCATAAACTTTACTATTGGTTGCTTTGTTAAGTTCAATAAGTTTTTTCTTCCTTTGATTCAGAGTTAGCGCATCAATTTTATTCAGAGCCACTATTTTCGGTTTAAATGCGAGATCTCCTCCATATTTTTCTAACTCAGTAACAATAGTATTGTATTCTTTTGTCACTGACTTAGATGTCCCATCAACTAAGTGAAGTAGGACTGCGCACCTTTCGACGTGACCGAGAAATCTATCCCCTATTCCTTTTCCTTCAGAAGCCCCTTGGATTAAACCTGGAATGTCTGCAACAACAAATTCTGTCTGATCGATCCCTACAACTCCCAGATTTGGGTGAAGTGTAGTAAAAGGATAGTCAGCAATTTTTGGTCTTGCATTCGAGCAGGCAGCTAAAAAGGTAGATTTGCCAGCATTTGGAATTCCCAACAAGCCGACATCTGCAATTAATTTTAATTTAAGCCAAACTGTGCGTTCTATTCCCGCTTGACCGGGATTTGCGCGCCTTGGAGCTCGGTTAAGGGACGTTTTGAAGTGGAGGTTGCCAAAGCCACCATTTCCACCAGTGCCGAGTTTAAATTTTTGCCCTAAGGTGGCCATGTCCACTAAGACAGTTTCCTCATCTTCATCAAGGATCTCTGTTCCTACGGGAACTTTAAGAATAATGTGGTCACCGTCCTTACCAGATCGTTGTTTTCCCATTCCATTTTGGCCACTTTTAGCAAAAAAGTGCTGTTGATACCTGTAATCTATTAATGTGTTAAGACCGTCAACTGCTTCAATTATAACATCTCCGCCTCGTCCACCGTTTCCACCGTCTGGCCCACCATATTCTATGTGTTTCTCTCTTCGAAAGCTTACAGAGCCACTTCCCCCAGAGCCAGATCGAATATAAACTTTTGCTAGATCAAGAAATTTCACTTTAATACCCTACGCTATTTCATAAAAGACGTTAATCTAATTTTTTAATATAAGTCCAAGTTGCAACCATCGATGATCTCGCCACAGAAAGGCTTTCGGCCTCTCCAATATATTCAAAGCCAGCATTTGTTAATACTCTAGAGGAAGCTGGGTTGTCCTGAAAAACTGAACCAAAAATAGTTTTACAATTTTGAGGGTTAAATTCAATGAAAGCTTTTACAGCCTCAGTTGCAACACCCGTATTCCAAATAGCAGGAATAACCCAATAAGCAATTTCAGATTGTGATCTGTCTAATCTGTTTAAGCTTACAACCCCTATTAAGTCAGTACTTCCAGACTCTTCAAATTCAATTTTCCATGCATCTAAAGAGGTTTCGTCGGACATAGATTTTTCTATAAAATCTTTTACGAAGCCAGGAGTTAACGGGTGTGGGATCGTTCCAGACGATCTAGCAAGTCGAATGTCTCTAACATACATTTCAACTTTCGTAATGTCGGTTGAATTTAGAGGCCTTATGGTAAACCGTTTTGTTTTAAAAACAGTTTTTTCTGACACGACTGCAGAAGCACTCATAGTTCACCTGCTACGAGTACACTTAGTACAGTTAATAACGTAACAGTTCCAAGGGTCCACATCAAATACTTTTCTAACCACGTGCCAGCAAAGTATTGAGCCATTTTTACTCCACCCATTGTCCACAGCGGATGAAATATTAGCTGTATAACCAAAATGATAACGGCCATTATCAGTGTAGTTTGAAATACAGGGGAATTATCATAAGTGAACGCAGTAAAGCTGGTAGTTATTAGTGCCCAAGCTTTTGGATTAAATGGGTGAACCAAAAGACCAGCTATAAACCCAGGAACTTTCTCTATATCCTCCTTTACTTGAAAGCGCATATTTGCAACTCGCCAAGCCAACCATATCATGTATGCTGCTGATACCCACTTTAGAAGTGAAAAAACTAAAGGGGCGCCTGATGCAGCCTCTAGCAAACCGAACCCAATAGGCCAGATTATAATTTGCTTACCAATACAAACACCAAAAACAAAAGGTAATGAAGATTTAAATCCGAATTTAGCACCAGCTGCCATCAGGACCATATTAGCTGGACCTGGCGTCCCGATTACACTTACGGCAAAAAAAACAAAACTAGCAAACGCTATACTCATTATTATAACCTTAAAATAAAAAAGGACCGACTTAAAAAGCCGATCCCTTAAAAAAATTTCTTTAGGTACGGCTACTCTGCTGCTTCGGCTTTCGGAAGAACTGATATAAATGTACGACCTTTCAGGCCTTTATGAAATTTCACAGCCCCATCAACTTTAGCAAAAATAGTATGATCTTTTCCAAGACCTACACCTTCACCAGGCCACCATCGCGTACCACGCTGACGGCATATAATATTACCCGGAATAACTATCTCACCACCAAATTTCTTAACTCCAAGACGTCTTCCAGCCGAGTCTCGGCCGTTGCGTGATGAACCTCCAGCTTTTTTATGAGCCATTGTTACTCTCCTTGGTTGCCTTCTTAGTTGTTTTACCAGCAGGTTTAGCTGCTGTCTTCTTTTCTGAAGTACTTGCTTTTTTGACCTCAACAGGTTTCTTTGCCTTTACTACGCTAGGCTTTTTAATCGCAGTGGCTGTTTTTGGTTTAGTGGCTGTTTTTGGTTTAGTAGCTGTTTTTGGTTTTGCTTCCGGTGTAGGAGCCGGTGCAGCCTTAGAAGGTTTCTCAGCTATTGTTGGGTTGGAAGCCTTTTCAATAATAAGACCTGCTCCGCTTACAGCTTCCTTTACCCCAGATTTCTTAGCCCCTTTGGCTAGAATGTCCGTCACGCGTAAAAGTGTTAGCTGTTGCCTATGACCTTTTGTTCTTTTTGATGAGTGCTTTCTTCGACGTTTAACAAAGTTTATTGTCTTAACACCTTTTATTTGGTCAATAACTTCAGCTTGAACACCGGCGTCAGCTACAAGTGGGCTACCTACAACTGTATTAGGGCCTCCAACCAATAGAATTTCGTTAAATTGTATTTTTTCACCAGCTTGGGCGTCGAGCTTTTCAACTCTTAGAATGTCTCCTGACGAAACCTTGTATTGTTTTCCGCCAGTCTTTAAAACTGCAAACATTGTGTTTATCCTGTTATAGCCGCGCCCTACGGTCCCCATTCGGTGTTAACGGTACTTGTAATAGTACCACCTCGGACAGCGCGTTCCGGATTGGAACGATAATTAAAAAAATAGTAATACTGTTACTATGTACGCGGCTTATTCTAGTTATTGCCACACAAGTCAACTGAGAAACGCATTTCTGTAACAGTTATTTTTAGTTACACGTCCTTAATTATAAAATCTTTATGCACCACCCTGCTCACTTAAGATGGCAAATGCTTGACCAAGCTTATAGCTTTGATCCTCAAAGGCTTTATCCAAAATATAATTAATAGAATTATTAAGAAGCTTACCAGAAGTAGACTCCGAAAACTCTAAATAAAGGTTTAACTCTTTGCTGGTTAAGTCCTTAAAAGTAAAAGCTGTAAAACCTAATACCCACTCCGTCATTCTCTCACGAGTTTCATTTTCATTTTTCCAAATTTTTGATATAATTTCTGCCTCTAATAAACCTTGTTTGTCACTGGGTAAACTTAATGAATAGCCCTGATAAAATGCAAGGTTTGAGTTCATTGAGCTAGAAATATTATCTTCGATATAATTGTTTTCCTCAATAATTTTTTGATATAATTTTAAACGATTGGGCTTAAAGTATTTCAACTGATTCAAAATCTTTTTTGCCTGTATCTTTTTACTTTCATTTGTAAGAGCTCTTCTAGTAATTAATTCATCTTTAATTAATTTCTTCCCAAGTGGAGTTTCATAAAAATTAATGGCGTTAACCATTTTTTCAACTACATTTAACTTTAGTAGTTCACTTTTAAAAAATTCTTCCAAACTCTCTGCAGAGTAAATCTCTTTGAGTGTGATAACCCATGCTTGAGACTGTTGGCTCTGGCCACCATCCTTTAACATCTCTGTACCAGCTATAATGCCCTCCTCTTGTAGTTCCTGAAAAAGGCCTTTTAGATTTAAAGCCTGATATAGGCGATTAATTTCTACTTTTTCTGTCGCTAAGGTAGGCAGTGTTAAGAAAATTATTAAGAAAATCTGGATAATAATTTTCTTAAAAAAGGTATTACAAAAATAATATGGCATGCTTACAATTCCTAAATGATATAGCTAAGAGTTAATATCTGAATTTATACTATGAGGGAAAAGCGTATATTAATAAAATATACTGAGCAATCACTCAACCATATCAATTAATTGTAAATGTTACTTGAAACGGATCAGCTCCTACTTTCAGAGCATAAATTTTTGTTTCAGAATGCTGGTAATTCAAATCAAAACTACTCGATGCTGTCATTTTAAAGCCTAGAGAGTATTTACTGCTCTCCGCAACTGTGTAGGCCGCGTCCATAACTACCATGATTTGTTTCGCATTATTTATAGTTGTCGCTTTTGTTACCCCATCCGCCTGAAGAAGCGCTACTCGCAGTCCGGCATCTTCTTCAATATCAGCATCAAAAGATCCGTCACCAAGGGTCTCATAAATCTCTGTAGTGTAATCTGGATTTGCGGTAGATCCACAATCTATACCTAAAGTTGCCCGGTTATCGGAACCAGGTTGTGGGCTAATAAGTGTTTCGCCGCTTATGCTACCACCACCGTACGCTGACGTACTCGCAATTGTCCAACAGGTTGTACCAGCACCAGTCTTGCCAGTAATGGTGGTATTGAAAGTCTCTGTAAGTTGTTGAGAGAGCCTATTCGCCAACACCATTACGAGATGATTGTATGTACCGGTTGCAAGATTACCATTAGTCGCGAGTGGCGAGCCTGCAAGGCCGGTTATAATGTGCTCAACGCTTGCATCATTGTTCAGTAGGAAGGAGCAGGATGAGAAATCTTGCGTGGAACCTGACCCAGTTGCAAAGGGATTGGCCGTGCACAATCCAAATTTGTAAAAGTTAATTTTATAAAAATCAGGAACTTCCTTACATGAAGATCCTGTTTCTCCACCAATATCAGTTACTATTGCTGCATCATCTGAGCCTGGGCTTAACGCATTAGCAATAATAGCTCCACCAGCAGTTCTTGTGCAGGCTGAGTCTGTTTCTGCGAAAGCTGAGTTGCAAAACAAAATTATACAAAAAAAACTAAATAATCTACAAAAATTCATACTTAAAATCCACTAACTGTAACTACGCCAACTGACTTCTTTTTAATTCTATTTTCTCTTTGAACAGGCTTAAATAATTCGCTGCGAATAGGTTGAAGTTTTGTTTGCAATGCGAATGATCTTTTTTTACGAGATTTTTTTGCTGTACCGCCCAGTGGTATAGAAAAACTAATTGAACCGATTGTATCAGATGCCTTTGTATCTGTTTTCTGTGAAGCAATCCGTAAAGACATGTTTGGTAAGATTTCTGCAGTTAGTCCAAACTCGTCTGAATCTGTATTATAACCAACTCCATCTTCCCAATGCGAGCCTTTAAAATAAATATCTGAGTCATAAAAGAAGGGGAGTTCATATGACAGTTTATAATCATACCCATCTAAAGCTGTCTCTGTAACCCCTTTGTAAAGTACTGGACTTGATAAACCTTCATAATAGTTTGCCCTAAATTGTGCAATCGACGTTAAAAACTCTGTGCCGACACTTGCTCTGCTATTTTCAACCGCCAGCTCACTATCCACAAAAGCATTAAACCCGACTATTACTGTTTCTGAATCATTAATGTGTCGAGCCCCAAACCCTATATTAGCCGTTGCTCTTCCACCATGATTGACGACAGATGTTTGATTAAAGATACCCCAGTTAGATGTCTCCTTAAGCCTATAAACAGACATCACTTCACCAAAAGTCTTATCGTTTTCTCTACCTATATTAAGATCTAAGTACATCCAATTCCCTGAAGTTAGGGACTCTGCTAGTTCATCAGCCTCTTTATTTACCTGACCTATCGAAAAAGTTTCAGCCTTACTTTTTAAGGTGGTGCTTAAGCTTCCGTCACTTGCGACATCGGCCACCGCAGTCGCCAGATTTGAAGTGACCACTGTTTCATCAGCATTAACAGAAAACGCCCAACTTACACATGTTATTAGAATAGGAAATGTTATTTTTTTAATCTGCATGTCAACTCACCAGAATTTAAATAAAGAATCTATATAATACTCGACACTAAATTTTTACTAGTTTCAATAGGGCATTTTAGCTTTATTTGGCTAACATAATACGAATGAAAAAGATTGACAAAACTTTAATGTTAAGGAAATATTTTCTTTACTAACCAACAAGGATTTTTGATGGCAAATGTTTACACACTACCTGAAATACTTGACGCCTTAAAACAAGTAAACTTAGTCGATATTATTGGTCAGGGCTTCGTATCTCTTAGTAAAAACCAAGTCATAACGCCACCAATTGGTGAAATGTTATTCCCAGATTCTAACGGAGAAGTTCACATTAAATATGGTGCCATAAAAAATGATAATGACTTTGTAATAAAAATGGCAACGGGTTTTTTTAACAATCCACAAAAAGGCTTACCCCCTTTTAGTGGCTGTATGTTAGTTTTTAGTCAGCACACAGGCCAAATTAAGGCAGTCTTACTTGAAGAAGGAGAGTTAACTAATCACCGCACCGCCGCTGCAGGTGCAGTTGCAGCAAAATATTTGGCTCCAAAGAATGTTAATCAGATAGGAATTGTTGGGACTGGGGTTCAAGCCCGTATGCAAGCTTTATACTTAAAAGAAGTAACGGAATGTCGAAACATTTCAGTATGGGGGCGGGATACTATTAAAGCTGAGCATGCTGCCCAAGATATGAAAGATATGGGATTTCAAGCTAAGGTGATAATTAATTTAAAGGATTTGTGCGGATCTAGTCAACTAATTGTGACATCAACTCCTTCTTGCAAACCACTACTTGAAGTTCAAATGATTAAACCAGGCACCCACATTACTGCAATGGGGTCTGACACTCATGAAAAAAACGAACTCTCGGTCGATATTCTAGAATTAGCTGATATAGTTTCTACTGATAGTATAGATCAAGCAATTTCACGAGGTGAAATCTCCCATGCACTACAATCTAACAAGATAAACAAAGAGGACGTAGTAGAATTAGGACAAATAATTCTTGATCCCTCTATGGGGCGAAAATCAGACAAGCAGATTACCATTGCAGATTTATCCGGAGTTGCCATCCAAGATATAATGATAGCTAAAGCGATAACCAAAATTTTAGAATCTAAGTAAGTTTTTTAATTTTTGACTAATAGTTTTTTTACTAGTGATTGATCAACATTAGCTCCGCAAGCTATAACCACAGACGTCTGCCCCTTAAGCTGTTCAGATACTTTTTCATAACCAGCAAGTGCTAGGGCTGCAGAGCCCTCTACTATTTGGTGTTCATCGAAGGCAAATTTGAGAAACGAACTAGTTATTTCTTTTTCGTCACACCAAAGTAGTTCATCTACGGTAGACTTACAGATTTCGAAAGTGACTGTATCTGAATCAATACCTCCAGAAACACCATCAGCTAGGGTAGGTAAATGTTCAGTGTCAATTATTTTCCCTATCTTAAGGGAGTCTCCTAGTGTGCAAGAGTTTTTAGCTGAAACACCCCATACCTTAGTATTAGAGTTTACGGCCTTTAAAACCCCAGAGATACCACTGATTAAACCCCCTCCTCCCATTGAAACAAATACATTGTCTATTCCCGCACCCCCAAGAGTTTCAATAAGCTCTAGGCCTATAGTTCCTTGTCCCGCAATAATGTCCAGATCGTTATAAGGTGATATATAAAAATAATCTTCTTCCTCAGCTAATTTTTGTGCATGTGTCTCTGCCTCACCGGACTCTTGTCCCTTAAGGATTACTGATATGCCATATGATTTAATTTTTTCTAACTTTACAGAAGCAACAGTCTCAGGAAGAACTACTGTTAAATCACCCCCAAGCTCTCTTGCTGCATAAGAGCACGCAAGTCCGTGGTTCCCAGATGATGCAGTTATAAGCTTAGCATTTTTAAGTGTACCTGCTTCATTGAGTTTCGTTAACTTACTAAATGCACCACGTATTTTAAACGAGCCACTAAACTGAAAATTCTCTGCTTTGAAAAATAAATCTTTTCCATATATGTTAGACATAATAAGCGGGCTATTAGATATCTTATCTACTATCCTCTTGTGAGCATTTTCTGCGTTTATTTTTAAATTTTCTAGAGAAAAGTCATTTTCTGTCATAAATACTCCGATAGATGGAATTAAAGTTGGGTGTAATTATGTTCTTCTTATTCGAATGAGGCAAGACGTATTAAGACCAAAGTACATTTTTACTGATATTGTATTTTTAAAGTCCACACTAATTCAGTGTTTACTCCTTTATGAGGTTTTTAGTCTTAATTTCGAATGGCGACATAGAGTTGATTTGGGTCGCTCCTATGGGAATATTGGAAAACATTTTATAATAAGAATATACAATATTCTATCTTCTGGATAATATTAGAAAACAACTATTTTAGGTTATATATTATGAATAATTTTAATGCAGAAGAAGAATTAAAAAACTTGAATAATTTGTTGGAACAAAGATACTCATGTAGAGCTTTTTTGGACAAAGAAGTTCCAAAAGAAATTATCTTTAATATATTAAGTTGTGCACAAAAAGTTCCTTCATGGTGTAATGCCCAACCTTGGGAAGTGAGTATTATCTCTGGAGAAAGACTAGAGACTCTAAAAAAATTAACAACTAAAGCTGGGCTGGATCGCACTCATAAACCAGATATAAACTTCCCTTCGGCGTATGAGGGTGTTTACAAGCAAAGGCGACGAGAGTGTGCTGAACAATTATACAGTTCAATTGGAATTGATATTAGTGATAGAGACGCCTCGTTTAAACAAACACTAAGGAATTATGAATTTTTTGATGCTCCCTGTGTTATGATAATAACCTCTCCAGAAGATCTTGGCTCTTATGGATTACTTGACTGCGGAGCGTTCATAACAGCACTTACTCTTGCCGCCACAGCAACAGGGGTAGCCTCAATACCTCAGGCAGCAATAGCGGGGTTAGCTCCTGTCGTTCGAGAGTTTTTGCGATTATCTTCGACACGCAATATTGTATGCGCGGTGTCTTTCGGTTACCCTGACACAAATAATCCTGTTAATAAATTTCGAACAACTCGAGCTACTATGCAGGGCGTAGTAAAAGGAAGTTTTAGCTAAAAGGAGAAAAAGTTGGATCATTATCTTAAAGCATCAACTCAAACTTGCATCTGGGGTTATTTTGATGCGATTTGCAAACCTGTTCTTACTATTAATAGTGGTGACACTGTAACAATAGATAGCGTTAGTGGCGGACCAAACGTCATACCTTCTAACGATTTTTATACCCCACCAGAGCTCAAGGAAATACATGGCTTAGGGGTCCCCCAAGTACCCGGACACATATTAACTGGTCCAGTTGCCGTAAAAGGTGCAAAAAAGGGTCAGGTATTAGAGGTAAATATTTTAGAGGTTAATTTACGTCAAGACTGGGGTTACAATTTTATTCGACCATTGTCAGGTGCATTGCCTTATGATTTTAGTGAAGAAATTCATATGAATATACCACTCGATAAAGAAAAAATGATTGCTAATCTTCCTTGGGGACTAGAATTACCGCTTTCACCTTTCTTTGGTGTTATGGGGGTTTCGCCGCCTAAAGGTTGGGGAAGAATTTCTTCAATAATGCCAAGAGCTCATGGTGGAAACATAGATAACAAAGAGTTAGTTCCAGGAACAACACTATATTTACCAATATTTAATGATGGAGCTTGTTTCTCGGTAGGAGATGGGCACGGAGTTCAGGGAGATGGAGAGGTTTGCGTAACTGCAATTGAAACAGCTTTACAAGGTAAATTTCGACTAACGATTAGAGACGATTTAGACTTTATCTACCCCCAGGCTGAAACACCAACTCACTTCATAACAATGGGGATGGACCCTGACCTCGATGTTTGTTCTGAAATGGCTCTTAGAAATATGATTGACCTTATTAAATTAAAAACAAATATCACCACTGCTGAGGCTTACACTCTGTGCAGTCTTGCCGCTGATTTAAGAGTGACCCAAGTAGTTAATGGGTGCAAAGGTATTCATATGATGATTAAAAAAGATTATACTCAATAAGGGTGATTCAATAAGTTTAATTGAAAGGATAAAATAATGGGATTATTCGGTTTGGAAGCATTTTCGCTATCGTTTATACCTTCTTTAGTTAGCAGTGTATGGATTTTAATATTTGGTGCATTTGACATACCCCCTGAGAACAAAGCAAGTGCTGCTGAGGCCCTAATTCAAGGAACGCTATCAGCCATTAGAGCCACAAATTCGAAAGTAACCTATGATCCTATTAGACGAGATGTTATTAATGATAAAGTTGTGTTTCCAAACATAGAAATTATTATACCCAGCAACCAGACGGCGTTTAACTATAATCAAGAATGCCGCGGTGATTATTCTGAAAACTTTGTAGATAAGTGTTCAACTAAAATCTCAATTGAGGCTCTCTCCATGAACAATATAGGACTGAAAGAAAACAGAAAGCAGAATGTTGAGTTAGAGATAAGTGGGTTCAGCGTAGATCTCAAAAACTTGCTGTCTAACAGTGATAATATTTCTATGCAGATCTTAGATCCTGTTATTAAACTAATTGGGGATGGGGTTTTAGAGGGGTCGATAAAGACTGGCGTCGGATATAATCTTGCGCGAGACCAGTTTAGCTTTGAATTGAGTATAGCTTTGAATAAACTTACCTCTATTTCTATCAAAACCAAGCTATCAAATATTAAATATCACAATAATACTTACTCATTTGATTTAGATGAACTTGAGGTTGTTGCTTCTGACGATGGCTTAAGACCATTTTTGGATTATCAATTACAAAATACAATTGGG
>Ga0115001_10002893_pt1 | contig 13043 bp, 11 predicted proteins | sample ArcticOcean_MG_C_12_FD_89869 | JGI IMG/M metagenome (GOLD analysis project Ga0115001, IMG submission 89869) | Marine microbial communities from western Arctic Ocean - ArcticOcean_MG_CB8_130 | ecosystem: Environmental > Aquatic > Marine > Oceanic | place: Arctic Ocean: Canada Basin | collected... | reverse complement strand
GTGTGAAGAGCCTAAAGAATTAACAATCAAAGGATTGCTAATGGGTTGTCATTGGCACGGTGTGCTTATCACTGGGCATGACATGAAGCACGTAATGGTGGAGCTGTACACCCTCCCCTCTAATTTGTTATTCATTAAATAGGAAGGCTTGTGGGTTTTGGGGAGGGAGCTTTTACCCATATTTTTACCCATGAAGTGTTTTTGTTGGAACTATCTTATTAGTGCCAGGAGAGTGCTAAACATATTTATGAAGCTCTTCTGCGTTTGATTGCTTTAGTTTTCTATAGAGCAACTCTACCTCCTCCAAGAAACACGCGACTTTATTATGAAGCTCTGCGATTATTGTCTTATCAGGCGATACTCTATGGATATACAAGTTTTCATCTGCCTCTGGGTGATAAGCAACAAAATCAGCCCATTTTCTTTGCGTACAGGCAAGCTGAAATTGCATTTGGTATAGGTATTGCTTTGGAACTCTTTGAGTTTTTAAAATTTGATCATGGTTTCTTATGTTGAGGCATTTAATTTCGATAATGCCATCGGCACCAACAAACCCGTCTGGACTTGCTCCAGCATAATTCATAGTGGGGTGCTGGATAAAGCCAACCAAACTTACCTTGTGATCAGTTGCTTTCTCATAGGCGTCTCTTGCGTGGGGCTCAACAGTTAAACCTCGAACCATATCAACAGTTTTAACATTTACCATTCGACGGCCTGATAGGCGTTCCATTGCCAATGAATGGGCAAGATTAGTCTTTGTTGCCGTTTTTTTATCGGAATATATTTTATGAATAACGGATGCCGTAACTTTACCTAATCGTTGTGCTATCCAATCGTCTGATCCCTGTTTTGTGGTCATATATTTTAAAGTTACGTCTTGACAATAAAAAAAGTGTTTGTTATATTTTTAACAAACAAACAAACTAATAAAACAAACATGGCTACCGACTTTGAATACACTTTTCCTGCAGTTCGAGGCATACAGGCTGGCAGTGAATATTATATTACCATGTGCCCTTTGCGGTATATTGAAAGATTGTTTAAGTTTGACGATGAAGATATTTTAAGTCCCGAGCTCAGAGCACAACGTATTCTTAATCGTGGAAGAATACCTCAGCTGGCACGCTATATTGTAGACAATCCTACCAACTACGTTTTCTCTGCAATCACAGCTTCTATAGATGGTACAGTAAAGTTTACAAATACTGATAATAACGAACCACATAAAACAAAGATAGGTACATTAACTATCAACATGGCTTCCCACTTAATTATTAATGATGGACAGCATAGAAGGGAAGCAATTATGCAGGCCTTAGCAATAAATCCAAAACTAAAAGATGAGACTATTGCTGTTGTTTTATTCATAGACAAGGGATTAGAGCGAAGCCAACAAATGTTTTCCGATCTTAATCGTCATGCCATCCGTCCGAGCCGATCACTCGGGCTGTTATATGATCACAGAAATGATATGGCGAAAATTGCTAAGCTATTAGCTATTCAATCCGACGCCTTTAAAGGCCTGGTAGAAATGGAGAGAAGCTCCTTATCTGAAAGATCGCGTAAATTATTTACCTTGAGCGGTATCTATACTGGCTGTCAAAGCCTGTTGGATTTAATAGATACAAAGGATACAGACGAGGCTTATAGTATTTGTCTGGACTATTGGAATGAAGTCGGAAAGCAGTTTGATGATTGGCAGCAGGTTAGAGCTCTAAGAATCACGTCGGGTGAAATTAGACGAGACTATATACATTCCCATGCGATTGCATTGCAATGTTTAGGACAAGTAGGAAGTTACCTTCTTAATGAATATAAAAAAGATTGGAAAAATAAGGTACAAATATTAAAAGACATTAACTGGTCACGAAGTAATGCCGAAGTGTGGGAAGGCCGCGCTCTAATTGGCGGAAGGGTATCTAAAACCACTACTAACGTCATCCTTACGACTAACTATATTAAGCAATTTATGAAGCTGGATTTAACCCCAGATGAACAGCAAATTGAAGATATGTATATGAGGGGCGGTAATGGAAAGTAAACCAATTAAGATAGTGAAAAAAAATCCATCAGTTTTTCAAACGGAGGCTTTAGAAGATGTCGTAGCCCGACTGGAAAAACAAATACAAGACTTATACTGCTCAGATAAAATTCCTTGGGTAGTAGGCTACAGTGGCGGTAAGGATTCTACTGCTACATTACAGCTTGTGTGGAATGCGGTCAAAAATCTACCTAAAGAAAAACGTACAAAAGAAGTCTATGTAATTAGTACTGATACCTTAGTAGAAAATCCTGTGGTAGCCATGTGGGTAACAGCATCATTAGATAAAATGAAGAAAGAAGCGGAAAAACAAAAGTTACCTTTCTTCCCTAATAGACTGACACCAGAAAATGACAATAGCTTTTGGGTGAATCTCATTGGTCGCGGATACCCTGCTCCAAGACCAAAATTTAGATGGTGTACAGAACGCTTAAAAATTAATCCTGCTAACAAATTTATTTTAGATATAGTCAGTAAAAATACTGAAGCCATTATGGTGCTGGGCACAAGAAAAGCAGAAAGTCAGGCCAGAAAAAAGGTAATGGAAAATCATGAAGCCGGTTCTACACGTGACTTACTCAGTAAGAATGCAAATGCTCAATTTGAACGTGTTTGGATTTATGCGCCAATTGGAGATTGGATCAACGATGATGTATGGGAATACCTTGTAACAATCGATAACCCATGGGGCTATGATAACCATCAGTTACTTGATATGTATCGGGGGGCCACGGAAGATAATGAATGCCCATTGGTAGTAGATACATCAACACCCAGCTGCGGCGATAGTCGTTTCGGCTGCTTTGTCTGTACCCTTGTAGACCAGGATAAATCCATGTCGGCTATGATAAAAAATGATCAGGAAAAAAAATGGATGACCCCTTTAGCTAACTTCAGAAATAAATACCTAAACATAAATGATCATGAACACAGAGACTTTAGACGACGCAATGGTTCTCTCACCATCATGTATAACAACCAATCTGAACGTGAAGACAAGTTAGTGCCGGGGCCTTACAAACAAAGTTACCGTAAAATATTGTTAGCAGAACTTTTAAAGGCGCAAGAACATGTAAGGGCGTCGGGCGTAAAGGGCACAGAGGAATTTGTCATTATTCATGATGATGAACTTCAAGCTATAAGAGAAATTTGGGTCCAAGAACGAAATGAGACGGAAGACTTTGTACCTGAAATATATGAAAAGGTAACAAATCGATCATACCCATATCCTAAGATAAATGAAAATATTGCATTTAGTGCAGACGATCTAGCACTTCTACTTAATAGCAACAAAGAAGATGAAGCCATTGATGATATTCATTACCAGCTGACAAGAAATTTATTAAACATTGAAAAAGAATTTTCTAGGTCTAAGCGTCGTACTGGGATTTATGAAAAAATAGAAAGCGAAATCATTAAGGGAGCCTTTGAAACTGCTGATGAGGCACTGGAGTATGCATTAAAAAGAAAAGGTATTAAAGATAGCAACAACACAGATAGAGATTTAATGGAAATTGAATACATACAATCTTCATCTGAGAACGACGATGACAATCTTGATAATGAAGCCACCATATGATTATTAGCGAGATAAATATCTTTAATTTGGGGGTTTATAAGGGACAGCATTCTATCAATATCAAACCCAAACCTGGTAAACCGGTGATTTTATTTGGCGCACTCAATGGAGCAGGAAAAACTACGCTTCTAGAAGGAATACAAATTGCACTCTACGGAAAAGCAGCCAAAACCAATGGTAGAGGGAGCAAGTCATATGAAGAATACCTAGGTGGATTAATTAATCGTGATACACACCAAAAATATGGCGCCAGTATTGAAATAATTTTTACTGTGAATGTTCAATCCAAACCTTCGGAAATAAAAATTACAAGAAGTTGGAAGGAAACAGGAAAGGGAATTAAAGAAAACTGTAGCATCGTTCAAGATGGTGTACTGGATAGTGATAACAGCGACAGAGCATCAGAATTTATTGAAGAAATTATCCCTTCAGAAATATCTAATTTATTCTTTTTTGATGGCGAAATGATTGATGGTTATTCACAGCCAGAGCAATCAAAATCTCTGATCCAAAAAGGGATTTATACCTTATTAGGTATCAACACAATCAACAACTTAACCAAGAGCTTGATGACGATAGAAAAAAGAAAGGCTAAAGTCCTTGCAGATGAAATTGAAACCGTATCCATTGAAAGCGAAGAGAAAGATTTAGCTGCCCGAGAAAAAAGAATTCAGGGGCTGCTTCAGGATAAGGCCTCTTTAAGAAATGAATTAGATGTCTTTTACCAAGAACATAGTAAAAATCAAGATACTTTGAAGCAGCAAGGCTATGACTTATATAAAAAAAGAGAGTTATTAAGGCAAGAATATAAGAGTTTGATGTCACAAAAAGAGATGCTTAGTTTACAAATGATCGAAATATCACAAGACACTTTTCCACTAATTATAATTGAAGATCAGGTAAGTACTCTTCGCCAAATCATTACAAAATCTGAAGGGCACAGCACAAAAAGTATTGCTTTGTTGGAAGCTGAATTTCGCAATATCCTTAATATTAAAAATTTGAATGAATTGGATAAAGAGACACTAAAGGCATACGGCAACAGTCGAATAGAAAAAATCAAAGAGTCTATTGGATCATACTCATATGACCTTGATGTTTCACTTATTCCAACTGCCACTGAGCAACAAGAAGAGAAAAGGAAAATTAATCAACTAGTTAGCGATTATGAAAAAATAGAGCTAGATAGTGAGGTGATAGAGAAAAAAATTGGTGCCATTCCTGACGAAGATAAAATTAGGCCTCTTATTGAAACAGAATTAGCCCTTCAAAAGAATATAGACCGAACTGAAGGAAAAATGCAATTAATTGATAACGAGATTCATCTGCTAACAAAACAAATTACAGAAATACAGAGACAGCTTGATATTAAGATTGAAAAAATTAACGCTCAATCAATACACAATATTGTGGATAAAAAAGTGGTAGAAAAATCACAAAAAACGCGCCAGACTTTAGAGGTCTTCAAGGACGCATTAATTAAAAAGCATATTGACAACATAAGCAGTCAAATAAGTAGCTCGTTTAAGTCCCTTTCACGAAAAAAAACCCTAGACCTTGTTTTTAAAATCAATCCGGGTGATTTTTCATTGGAGGTATTCAAAAATACTAATGAGACATTAGAGCCCTACATAAGCCCCAAGAGCTGGGCTGCTGGTGAAAAGCAAATACTTGGTATTTCTATATTATGGGCGCTAACTAAAGTTGCCAATATGAATTTTCCAATTGTAATTGATACGCCATTTTCACGATTGGATAGTAGCCATCGTGATACTGTCATTAGAAACTATTTTCCCAATGCGAGTAACCAAGTTTTGGTTTTTTCTACCGACACAGAAATTGATGAAGAACTTCTTGAAACCATAAAACCCAGTGTCAGTTTTGAATATTTAATTCAATATGATGGAAACACGAATAGCTCTTCATTCCATGAAGGCTATTTTACAAATGATAAGGTAACAGCATGATTGATCAAGTTAGAGTGTCTGAGCGAGGAAGAATGCAACTTATTACTATCAAGAAGCGGACTGGGGTGCAGAATTGGAACATCATCTGTAGATGGGCGCTTGTAGTTTCGCTTAGAAATAATACCAAGCCTGCCTTAGAAAATATTCCAGCAGACAGTTCGGTTGAAATGACATGGCGTACCTTTGGTGGAACCTATGAAAAGGTATATCTAGGATTATTAATTCAACGACTTATTAATGACGAGATAGAAATTACTAAAGACAATGTTAATGTGTATTTTAGGGTGCATCTTCATAGAGGGCTTTCTTTTTTGACTACAACTAAGCTAAAAAAACTAAAAGATTATTTAAAAATTTAATATTTAAATTAATTCAAGAAAAAATACGTTACTAAGCGTATAAACGAAGAACTTCAGTTTCTAAAACTAACTCTCCAGTTGAGTCTCCTTTATCAGTTAGAGAGCCTCTCAAATACTCTAATCCACCAGCAGCATATTTCTCAACAACATGAATCATATGCAGTTCGTTGCTATCTTCATCCGACTCTGATTCTCTTAATTTTTTTAGATTCTTATCAGGATTTTTACTATCTGATAATAAAAATATTAAACCTATATAAGACGAAAGCTCTGTATTTCCAAATTTTTGTGAATCAAAAGTTTCTATTGGTATTGCAAGCTTAGACTTTCCAACATCCTTAGTACGATTATGTAAAATACCTAAACTTGCCGCAATAATAACAGCATGAGCGTTGGTAACAACCATCGGGGCGTGGGTATTTTCACCTTTCATATTTTTCCCTTGGAGCATTAAGAGAATGTCTTCATATTCAACTGGCCAATTAAATACCCTTCTTCTTTCTGTAAAAAAATTTTCAGCCATACTTATATTTCCTTAATAATAGAGCAGGAGTAATTTTTCTCGTACTGATCAAAAATTAATTCTTGGTTAAATACATTATGCTTTCTTATTGGCTTGTTTCCTTGTTTACCCTGAATTTCACCGACAATCATATATTTTTTCCCTATATAAGGATCTAAAACTTTTTGTATGTCAATAATTTGACTTGGAAAAACTAAGAAAATTAATTGGTCTATTGAGCTTACCAATCCTTTTGCAGTTGTAGACTTGTAATCAACACCGAGTGATGTAAATGGAGCATCCATTACTAAAGGTAAAATTATTGGCTCGGAAATAAAGTCGATTTGCTTTTCTGTTCTTTTTGATGACAACCCGATTAACGTTGAAACAAATGCGTATTTAAGGACCTCGCCCTCGCCAGTGCTAATTGGTATAAATGTTTTATTTTCATCGTACATTGTAAATCCATATGTTTCTGGATTTAGTTTAACTGTGTATGGTTTCGCTAGAAATTTACTAAAAACTGTATTAACGTTATCTTCAATAATCTTCAATGCTTCTTTCTCTTGTACTTCTAATGTTTTTTCTAGATACTCTCTTACAGTTTTTATTTTTTCTAAATCTTTTTTTATCTTTATTGAAATAGTTGACCTGTCGATCATCTCTTTTTCTCTTGTAGCGTATATCTTTCTATTCCCTTCAAGATCTTTAATTTTATTTTTGAGATTTTCTAATTCAGAAAATGATCGTTGAACTTTAATTTGCGCATTGTCCCTTTTAGCCTCAAGTTCCTGTACATACTCTTCGTTATGATTAGATAGAGTTTCTGCAACATCATTAATTATTGCTTCTTCTGCTCCAATTCTTGAAGATGCTTCAGCTATATCAGCTCTTAAGGATTTGGCCTGCCCTTTGTATGTATTGTAGATATTATCTATACCGCTAACACATATTTCTATATTTCTTATACGCTCAAGTATTAAGTTTGTAGTAGATTGATTTCTTTGCCTCTCTAATTCAATAGCCTCTTTGCTTCCCGGCAAAATTTTTGTTCCGCAAATACATTTTTTAGTCTCCATAATTTCATCTACAAGAGTTTCATTTAAGGGTGATGGGATTTTTCCTTGATTCTCTTTAACTCTTAAATTCTTTTTAAAACTTTGTGATTTTTCATGAAGAAAAATTCCGGCAAATGATGTACCTTGCAATTTAGCTAAAGCCTGAGTTTTGTTTGACTTCAATCCTTCAAAATGTGTAATATTTTTTTTAGCGCTTTCCCTTTTTATTTGAAGTTCTTTTACTTTAGGCACTCCCTTGAGATCATCATTACATTTTTTTAATAATGTTGAGTGTGTTTTGTATTCGTCTTCTGAGGTGGTTAGTTTTGAATTAAGATCAGGTAATGTTCGATCTATATTGTCAATTTTAGATCTTATGGCATCAATATCATTTGAGTTAATTTGGGCTGAAATATTTCGTTGTTTTTTATTTTCACACTTTTTGAGATCATTAATAGTCTCTGAGATTACATCAAAACCCAAAGCTTTATTGAGATCTTTTTTAAAATCCTCTCCTCCATCAAGTGTGATTCCTCCAATTGCTTCACTATCGTAAAAAAACCAATTAGCTAATGTTTTTGGTATAAGCTTTCCAATAAAAATTTCAGCATTTGCTATGGGCATCGATTTCCCATTTTTATCAACCTCAGATACATCGAATGACTTGTGATTTATAGTTATCGTTCTTTTAGCTCTATATTGTTTTCCATCATTTTCAAAATAAAGCTCCGTCCATGCATCAGCATAAAGATCATCTTTTTTAGCTTCCTTGTTAACTAGCACATCCTCGTGCGTAAAGCTTGGAGTAAACTTGCCAGTTAAACACCAGAATAAAGCATTTAATATGTTGGTTTTACCTCCTCCATTTTCTCCAAGCACTACTGTCAATGGTTTTTTTGGATCAACAGAAAATTTTATTTCGTGCTCATCAAGAAATGATCGAAAGTTATATAATTTAAACTTATGCAGTATCATCCAAGGCTCTCGTCATCGTTAAACAAGGTTAAAATTCTTTCTATTCTTGCTGCTTCACTTGTAGTGTTTCCTGGAGCAGTTAAATCTTTTTCTAATTTTATTAATTTTTCACTGAATGCTTTTAATACTTCTTCCGAAGGCTCACTCATTGCTTTCCCCAACTAATTCATCGTCAAATAAACCTACTGATTCTGCTAGACTTCTATACTTACTATCAATTTCTTCTTTATTCATTGCATCATCAGAGAATCTAAAAACTCTTTCTAATTCATTTTTAATTAACGTTCTTGTTGATGGCTTGTTATCTGCTGTGCTGGTTATAGCAAAGTCATAAATTTCTGCATATTTTTTTTCTTCACCAAACGTTCGTAACACTCTACCTCTTCTTTGTATATGCTCTCTTGAAGATCTTCTGCTACTCAATATATATGCTTTTCTACAACATGGTAAATCTATTCCTTCATCTAGAATTCTTATTGAGGCCAGGACGTCAATAGATCCTCTTTCAAAATTATCAATAATTCTAAGCCTATCTTCAGGTTTTTTTTCTGTGAACGTTATCTGTGAAATATTCCAGCCCGAATCATTAAAAATTTTTGTTACTTTATTAATCTGTTTGATCGGATCTAATTCACCATCCGTCGAATCTCCACAATAGATTAAATTATATGGCTCTTTTTTTTCTTGTGAAATCACCTGTAGTTTAGTTAATTTTTCCTCTGCATCAGCTACCAGGCGAGATCGTTTTGCCAGTAATGCATCCTTAGGCTCTTTATCCGCATAGTGATAGGCAGCAGCAATTTTTTTTGATAGCTCAAGGTATTCCTCAGTTTCCTCTTCATTTAAATGAATATCTACAACATAATATTTATATGGCGTAAGCCTACCTGAATCAATTGCTTGCTTTAATGAATATTTAAATACAATATCTCCAAAATAATTTTCAAGAAATTGTTTATCTTTTGTTTGCTCAAACTGGTCATAGGGTGTCGCCGACAAGCCAAGTCGACAATTGATGAATGCAGGTAATTTGTTGATTTGTATTTCATCATTAAAGTAATGGCATTCATCAGCGATTAAAAGATGATTTTTCTCTTTTATCAGCTCGAACAAATCTAAAATGCCTTTAAAAGATGGGGAGATGAAGGTATTTACGACAGAAATTATGCAAGCCCCATTGGTTTTTTCATAGCTTGCTTCAATGCATGCAGATTTTAAACTATCCAACCATTTACCTTTATTTTCAAAAGCAGGAATTATTGTCATATCTATTTGGGAAAACACATCGATCCATTGTCGAGCGAGATCTTGTTTTGGCACAACAATAAAAACAAATCCTCCTGGATACTTTTCTTTAAACCTCAGGACAGCATGAATGGCAGTAAGAGTCTTTCCTGTACCTGTTGCCATTGCCAAAATTCCTTTTAAATTGTTATTTTCCCAATTTAGCAGGGCTGTTTTTTGATAGTCTCTCAACTCAATCCCTGAATCATTCTTTTTATTTTTCGGAGGATTCACAGGATTATCTATTTTTTTTGTTGGTCTTTTACCGTTCGTATATTTATGTACATGCTCACTAATAACTTTTAAAGTTTCATCATCTATTTCATATAATTTGATATCTTTATTCTCGCCATTCCAATCAATATCTAAATCATTAATGATATCTTCCATTCTTTCTGTATCTTTAGGCTCCCAACTTCGAAATACAGTTGCTTTTTCTGAATTCATATTAAATGCCGTATCAGTTTCATTAACCGAACCTTCAAAAGCAACTTTGATGTTACCTTCAAATTCAAAATAACCATATTTGATATGGTACATAGCACGTGTATTTACATCATCCATGTCAGGATCTTCATCATTTATTGCAGACGAGTCATAAGTTTGTATTGCCTTGTAATTAAGCGGTTGAGCAATTTTTATTTCAAGCTTTTTATTGGTAATTAGGTATGCGATTAGTAAAGACCTGTAGTCTTGATCCTTAGGGTTATCTTTAAATCCTGCAGCAATTTTGGCAATATTATTCGTCAACTCTTGAATAATATCGTCCCTATCTTTATCTGAATTACAGTTTTTTAAGGTTTCATACAGATGAAAATCAATTTTTGGACTGCATAGTATTTCTATCTTTATATCATCATCGATAAAATGATCTATTGCATTAATATAGGATTTAAAAGCACTGCTTGAAAAGGTGCCTGTACCTCTTCGATATTTTTTACACTCTTTTAAGCACGGCTGAATAAAGTCACGGCCAATTCTGACGTTAGATTGATTTTTATATTTTCTTTCTAGTCCTAATATTGCTTTAGAAACCATTTGAGCCTTTTATGCAGCCTTTCTTTAAAAAAAAAATACAAAATCACGATTTCATGAATTTGTGTTACTTGGTTTAATTTTTAAAAATATTACTTTAGTATTATTCATAATGGCTTCTTTGTCTAGCATAAGCACAATTCTCACAACTCACATGACTCTCAGGTAGTTTATCGGAATTCATGCAATCCATCATATTTTGTACCTGCTCATCTAGCCATGAAAGATCATGCTGATAAGGAACTATGGTTTCTTCAAACTCCATCACTCCATGAAATCCACTAGCCCCCCTATTGGCATTAACTACGAGAAAATACGAGGTATCACCGATCGGAAATCCCATCAGATCTAAGAGGTAGTTATAAAAGTCCATTTGAATCTTATAGCCTTCATGATACGGAGAGGCTAAATACGATAGGGGCTCTACGGGTTTGCTGTTAGCCTGGGACTTATAGTCCACTACTATCAAACATTCCTTCTTCGTATCAAACCAAATATCATCCACTCCACCCGATAGAATAATGTTGGTGTCGTGATAGCGTGCCATTAAACCTTTACGCAGTGAGTCACGCCAATCATCCATAGCAGGGTGCTCAAAGGGTACGATATGATCCAGTCCGTATTGAGCAAATAGGCGATGAGGCTTTTGATGTTTACGGCACTCATCAAACTCTTTCTTCAAGAGAAGGTCAGTGGTTTCATTCAGTGTCCATCCAGGCATACCCGGTTCAGCTAAGCCTTTAACACGATCAAGATAAAAACAACGCGGGCAGGTAAGGAAGTTACTAAACCTCCCACGACTCACTTTAAAGTCTTCGGTTTGTCCTGGAGTATAGATAGAAGATGCACGAGTGCGTTTGCCTAAAGCTTCTACTAACTCTAACTTACTGTTTCTTTTTAGGCTGGTCATATTTTTTCTATAATATCGTATTTTGTTTATCTATTTTAGGCTCTCTTACCTCTAACTCAACCTGGCAAACAGGGCATACATTTAACTTCTCAACAGGATCATATTCCTTTAGGCAGACAGGACAGGTCTGAATGGGATACCAATCTCCAAGATATTTGCTCATAGTCTTTTTCCTTTATGCTGGGGAATTCATCCCTATTCAACAATGTAATCAAACGTTCGTATGACTTTGTCTTGAAATAAAATCTCAATCTTAAATGGTCCTTTTGGATCGTCGTTATTAATAGACCATCCATCAAATACAAACGCATCATTCGGTACTGTTTTGGTAACGGTAATAGTCGTTTTATCTTCTGACACCTCATACCCTGGAGTAGTATTATCGGCATAATCTATGCCTTCTTCATCAAATGTCCAGGTGGTGGGTTGAGATAAAATAACACGTTCCTTATAGGTGATCTCCTTACCCTTAGCAAAGAAGTTAAAGGTATAGTAGTAGAACTGATCTTTTTTATGAGGGACTTTATTGGTTGGCACGAACTTCCCTTCATCATTCCTGATACCACGATCCCACTGATAAATCTCAAAAATCTCTTGAGGATCCGGTTCAATATTGATACCGACATGGTCGGTCATATTGTCTTCTAAAAACAATTGTTCTGAGCAACTAGGGTACCCATATTTATAGCCGGGGCTATCCCAAGTAGCTTCTGGATACAACTCCTGCCTCCGTTGATTGATACTCTCTAACAAGTCACCTTTTGATTGACCCAGCTTCTGTGAGGCAATCTCTAATCGGTACTGCATCTCTTCTGCAGTGGCAGAAAAAAGCCCAAAATCTTTTTTCTCAAAACTGGCTAGGTACTTCATATCCCAGTTAGGTATGTTTTTAAACAACCAAATATATTGGGGTGATGATCCCATAGCTTTTAAGTATGTCTCAAGGGTATTTTGGCTGCTGGACACCCTTGATTTAACTTCATCTAAAGGAATAGGATCTTCTCCATACTTGGTGCGATGAATGCCGATATCGCCACTTGCCATTTTACAGACACCACCCTGCAGAATCAGAACACAAGAGCTGAGACAGGATGCATGAGGCATGACTAGTGTTGAAAGATGATTACTTCGTACTACTCTACCAATCCTAATGCCATTGTATAAAGAGCCGCCAGGGCTATTGAGTACCACCGAATCAAACTGTACACGGTAGTCATGTTGGTTGATGTTATTGATAGCATTGGTGAATTCACTATACTCATTTACACCAATGTCACCCTCTATTCTTAAAGAGACTACCTCACGTCCTTGGACATCGGTAAAGCCGAGTTTT
>Ga0115001_10002892_pt1 | contig 13043 bp, 7 predicted proteins | sample ArcticOcean_MG_C_12_FD_89869 | JGI IMG/M metagenome (GOLD analysis project Ga0115001, IMG submission 89869) | Marine microbial communities from western Arctic Ocean - ArcticOcean_MG_CB8_130 | ecosystem: Environmental > Aquatic > Marine > Oceanic | place: Arctic Ocean: Canada Basin | collected... | reverse complement strand
GGTAGGGTATATTCAACTATAACTGAATAAGGACTGTAACGATAAGGTCTGAGTGTGAAGGCTATAGTGCAATGGGCGTTCTATGGCTTTATTATCACACTTAGTAAGGTTCGTTAGCCTGTGAAAGTATTATAATTGTGTTGTGACTTATATAACAAGTGTAGTTGTATGAGTCTACATTATGTTTATTGTGGTGTCGACTTCTCACTGTCAGCTCGTACTTATGCAAGCTGTATGTGTATTGTGTAAGCCTATATCTGTGATTAGGGTTTAGGGTGTTAAGAGAGACTATTAGCTCATCAATTTTTTTATTCCCCCCCACCCCGGATTTACTGCTGCTGGGCCGATGAGGGTCCATCATCAGGGGATACCCATGTCTCTCCCGCAGCACATTAGCACAGTTTTACTCTTTTTTACATAGAAGACAAGCAATCACTGGACAGTAACGACTTTTAAATACAAATTCAACATCAAGATAATAGTAAAGAAAAGTGACTTCAGCGAAAATCCACTGTTGGCAAGTTATCCACTCTTTAAAAAATGTCGGGCAGCAAAAGTAGTTTGTTCCTTTAAAATATAAGTTCTGAGAACTCCAAGAAAATTCTCAATGAAAGTCGTTTCTTTATTCTCTGGAATAGGAGGTATAGATCTAGGGTAAGCTCTTCACAAAACTTTACTATATAATTAACTTATAGATGAGTAACTTATTATAGCTTAGTGAATGCCGGTCATGAAATTATACTTCAGGTGGAAAATAATCCACATTGCATTCAAGTTCTCAAAGCAAATTTTCCTGCAACTGCAATTGTTTTTGATATAGTCACTCTTCAAACTCTTCCACTGGATACAGATATTGTTGTCGCGGGTTTTCCGTGTCAAGATGTGTCTACTGAAAATCAATACCGACCGGGAATTGAAAAAGGATTGCGCTCTGGCCTTGTTTCACATGTTTTTCGTTTGCTTAAGAATAAAAAAGTACCCTGGGTAATTTTTGAAAATGTGCCAGGTTTACTTAATTGGCACTGGAATCAAGATCCCCCTCAACAACCTGGAATTGCATACATTACGAGGGAACTTGAGCAACTCGGATATCGATGGGCCTACAGAATTGTTGATTTGGCGTCCTTTGGAATCCCTCACAGTCGTGCACGAGTTTTCATTGTTGCTTCGATTCATGGTGATCCAAGAGATATACTCTTATCACAGAATCCCAGGTGTCAAGGGCAATGTTCAAAAATATTCCAAGATGAATCAGTTGAATGTTACGAGTGCTCTTCCCAGCAACCTTCTTTACCTTGTCCAAATACAACGGCTTGCATAGACCTTGGAGAGAAGCGACACCCTCCTTACTTGAATATCCTACATTGTTTGACTACTGCTAATGGAAGGAGAACTTGTATTGTCCGAAATATGCAAGATGGTGACGAGGATTCAAACAAAATATGCACAATGCTTGATATCCGAGACGCTGAGAGACTACTAGGATTTCCTGAAGGCTGGACTTCGTCGTGTTATCCCCTTATAGAATCAGACAAGGCTTCGTCTCATAAAATTGATTACAAGATTCAAACTCAAAAGCGTCTATCTGTTCTTGGAAACTCCTGTGCTGTACCCATGTTTTTTTGGATTGGCCAGCAATTAAACGAACCATATGTGTCCAAATTTTTACTTGGGTCACTTGGAGAACCTTTCTTGAAGGAGTGCCCGGGTTCCCAGGATGATTCGGCTTGGCCGCGATGTGCTTGGAATATTTCACCCAAATTATTTTGGCAAGGTCGGTACGGAATTTCTGGTATAACTTCAGCACCGCAGATTCACCCTTATACTATGCTCGGTAACTTTTTGCGATATGGCAATGTAGTTCCGAAATTAATGCTCTGCCAAAAGTTTCTGATGCGCTTGAAGAAACGAGGTTTTGAATTATCAGACTTTGTAGTAAATGGCATGCTCGCAAAATCTAATGGACCAGGTGAGATGCAAGGATTATTGCTGACGCCAGAAGATTTAAATGCCTCGGGCGACACTTCCAATTCAGATGAATCCCAAGATAATTTTGAAAAAGTTTTTGATCATAGCAATTTGAAAAGCGATATGGAAAATTATACAGAGGAGAACATTTTATTGGCATCTTACAAGCTCAGAAATGCAAATGTATCTGTGATGTGGCCAGCTGTTTCTATTCGGTCAAAGAATCAAAACTTTCACAAGATAAAAACATCTGTTTCTTCTATCGCACATGACGAGGGAGATCTTCATCTTGTTCTTTTGGGACTTGATAGCGTTAGTTTCCTGGCAAAAGAGATAGACTGCCGAGAATTCTTTTCATCGTATGCCCACGCACGAACGCAGTCAATATTGTCAACGCAGAAGGAAAATTATATAATTGCTATTGATCAAGCTCTATCAAAATTTCGCGTGAAAAATTTGGAATATTTTGATATGTCGGAGCAAGAGATTTCAACCGACTTAAAAAAACTGAATCCTTGCGGGCACTGTAAAATTTGCTTGAGAGCTAATAAAAGAATTTCAGATACCACTAGAAGAAATCCCCAAAAGTTTCCAAGACTTCAAATGACTCCTATTGAACAGCAAACTAAGAAAAAACTATCTGGATTATCATCTGGTTCATGTCCTCGCGTTTTATCAACACGCCTTGCCCAACAAGGACATCAAGGTGCAATAATAGCTCTTCAGCAAAATGCAGCAGTTGGTAATCGAGTTAAAATTCTATGGTCCTACGATAATGAATTTTTTTGTGGTACAGTCACGAGATTCAATCCTTTGACTTTTACTCACTCTATAACTTACGACGATGGAGATGAAGATATAGATTTGAAGTTGTGGCAAGAAACTGTCATTTCTATTTAAATTCTCAATATGGTGTTGGGACAAGAATATTTCAATGAACTCTACTGGCAAAAAAGACTGTTGTGTTAGCCTACTTTTGTTAGCAAATTTCGAATGTTTCTCTCAAAAGAGGACACGGTCAGGAGTGTGAAAGTACGCAAAACAAATCTTAATAATTAGAGAAACATTTTTAATCGTATCTACAAAACTTTAGAGATTTTACTAACGTGATAGAATTAACGTACTGCTTCCTGTTTCAGACATTGAATTTGAAAACCATTATATCTCCTTCCTTTACAATATATTCTTTTCCCTCAAGACGCCACAATCCCTTTTCCTTCGGATTTTACAAGTCAGTTAAAATTTGTTTCCTGTATACACTTACTTTTGCTTTTATGAATCCTTTACTGGCAACAAAATCTTCGTACGAAACAGTTTCTGCCCTGCAAAAATACTTAGGTTGATGACTTTTCCTACACATAAATGACATGATTACTTGATAAAACCACGCTCAAAGTCAGTGTGTATGGCACCTGCTGCCTTTGGAGCAGTAACGCCAACCTGTATTTATTTTAGCCTTATAAAATCACGAGTTTCCACGAACCTTTGTAGTCCATGCTCTTGTTTCTTTTTCCCCAGTTGTAAAATATGTCTGAAGTTGTAATTGCTTATATACTGCTCTTACCTGTCAAAACGAGTAAAACAAAACATAACTACTTCATTTTCGTACAAGAGCAGGAAGTCCAACTTCTTTTACACCTAATTCCTCCAGAAAAAATTCTCTTTCATCAAGTTCCATTTGAACCAGTTCAGATTCAACCTTTTGTAAAAATGGAAATACAATCATTCACAGAAAAGTATTTAACCTTTGCAGAAACTATACAAACAGCTGAGCCTTCATTATTAGCTAGAGCGCTCAAATTTTGCAAATACAAATTACCAAGACCCTTTTGTGCACAGTTCAGAAATATATATTTCACAAAATCCTTGGATGAGGATACCTTTGTCCGCAAGTCACTTTCACTAACATTTGCAGCGTATATGCACGATTTTTGAGTCAATAAATTCAAACCAGTAAGCATCATTCTTTCATCCTTTATTTGAATCATATGAATCAGTATTTTTCAGTGAATTGATCCAAATTTACCTCATCGAGATTAAGTACTCGGACTGGAATACCATTTTCAAGTGACTCAGATACCTTTTCGAGTAATTTAAGTTCTGTAGCTTCTTTCTCTTTTTCCAAAGAGTCCTGATTTTATAATTAAAACGTGCATGTTCCAAAAGTATGGTATGGAATTTCACACCTTTGCTTTTCCTTTTCTTACACGCTCGAGTCGTTTCTCCACTTGAAGCAAATCTGATAGAGCCAGCTCGAAATTAATAGTTGCTACGTCTTCTACAGGATTGACACGGCCGTCAACATGCATGACCTAATCGTATGATTTGTTTGAGTCAACTAAGCTTTAACGAAATAATAAAATACCTCATCATCATCGAAACAACGGACTACGTGTATGATTGCATCACACTCTCGTATGTTGGATAGAAATTTATTACCAAGACCCTGTCCTTCTGAAGCTCCCTTTAATTTATTTCTAAGAATTTATAAACACTGATTCACAATTTTCATACCTTAACAAGACCAGCTATGTCTACTATCTCAACAAAAGCTGGTATTATAGTTTCAGATGACGAAATCCCACAAAGTACTTTGAGGCGATCATCCGGAACTGCAACAATCCCAACATTGGGTTCGATTGTACAGAATGGAAAATTAGCAGTCTAATTAAAAGCTGAAATTTGAAAAAAACAAACGCTCGTCTACATAAATTTACTTGTGCGGTGGCACTCTCCGTCAAAGCATTGAAAAGTGTACTCTTTCCAACGTTAGGAAGTCCTTGAGAATTTCTTAGTAACAGTGCAAAACAATTAATGGACTAACCGACAATGCCTGTTTTCAAAGACATGGAGGACAACCTTTTCATCTTATTAGAGACACGCTTTATCTATCACTCATTACATTAAGTCTAAAGCTTTAAAAACAAAGTAAAACGAATATACCGTGTAAAAAATATTATTGGGAGCTCGAAACAAGGATATCAGTCCGACTTTATTCGCATGGGATAACATTAACGGCTGTTCTTGTTTATATATTTTATTTGTTTGAAGAATATCAAGATATTTGTTTACGCATATAAATATTCTGTGTTATGCGTTTACGTCTTTTCTGCTATGTGTTTTACAGAAACCCTAAAAGGTAAAAGCTCTAACGAAATGATACCCTAAACCCTATCATGAAAAAATCGAGGATTGAGGTGATGAGGTCCGAAAATCAGAAAAATTTGCGAAAAAAATCTTTCTCCGCAGAAGAAATTCCCCATTAGCCACCATCAGCCCATCCATACAAAATACATAATAGGAAAAAAAGGGTTTCCTATACATACACAGATTCATTTCGTCAAATATTCAATCAAACGATTCGAGGAGTCTATAACCCTCCGCTAAAATAGAGAGGACTAGGAAAAAGACGAAGCTACTTTTACAAGAAATAATGTCTGTTTTAGAAACAATTTCCGCAGTTGAGCTTCACAATTTTCTAGAGAATAAAAATTTGCACCCTCGGCTGAAAATATTTGATGCGCGGTGGCGAGATATAGCAGTGTCACGAATACCCATTCGTGAAGAGTTTAATGAAGATCACATTCCTTTTGCACTACTTTACGATCATGAAGTTGTAAGCGATTTATCCCATCAGATTCCCCAGGCTTTTCCAAAATTGACTGACTTTGTCAGTTTCATGAATAATGCACGTGTTTCAGTTGAAGATGATATTGTGATTTATGGTATCAATCTAAATAGTTTCAGTGCGGATTACTGCGCTTTTGTATTTAAATATTTCGGTCACGTGGGGCGAGTGCGTGTTCTTTCGGGTGGGCTTGAGGGATGGAAGAAGATGGGTTATCGCACTGAAGCAGGTCCAAAAAATCTCGACTCGGAGGAGGACTCTTTTAATACATACGATCCAAATTCTACACATTTGTCTGTACATCAAATAAATGTTGCAGAAGTTTTGAAATGCTTGGATTCAAGGAAAATTCAGATTATTGATTGTCGGGAGCCCAAAGTTTTCGATGGACAAGCTTTAGATTTTTCTTATTATAACATTAACAAAAACCCTGTGAAATTTACCGGTCATCGACGAGGCCATATTCCAGGAGCAAAAAATGTTCCATTTTCTCTCGTCTGCGATTTAGAAGATTCTGAGACTCTGAAAAAGATTTTTTCCGAAGCTGGTGTTGATTTATCTCGGAAGATATTTCTCGCAGGTCCAGGAGGAGTATGCTGTACTCCTTCTATGCTATTCAAGCTAGGAAACTTGGGTGTTAAATCTATTGTTATCCAGGATGGTATGTGTTCTTGGTGCACAGCTCAAGGATGTTCCTTCCCTTTGATTTCATCGGATGACTATCAATCAAGTGAGCATATTCGCGTTATCGTTTGGGCTTTGTTTAAAAGTCATAGTAATACTCTTGAGCGCTGCTTGAAAATGCATCCCGATGTGAAACTGTTACACTCTGTGCTTCCTTCGTATTTTAATCTTTCAAAGCAAACTGATAATATTACAGTGAGAAAGGGGGCCTATACGTCAATGTTGGAAATATTGAGCGCCAATCGAGGTGCAAGGGTGAACGTTGCGATGGAGTATTGTCATAATTTTAATAAATATGAAATTGAAGATGATTGGTTGAAAAATTTTCGTCATGTAGTTCTCATACAAAATCCTGATGTATTATTGGTCCATGATGGCGATACTAATGGAGACCGAAACAAGGAAGGTGGTGATGATTTTGACGCGTTCGGTTTCCACAATGCATTTGAAATTCTCGCGAGGCTTAAGAATATTGGTGCTAAATCATTGATTCTAGATGCTGATTTAGACTTTGCTCAAAATCCAAAATTATCACTCGAGCTCTTGTGTGATTATTCTGGAATTCAATATCAAAAAGAAATGTTCAATTGGAAATTAATTCAAGGGGATGAAATTCAAACCGCTTCCTTCCATCAAAATGAAGATAAAATATCTCGTGTTAAGGTAATTCAAACATCACTAGAATTACCCGTACTAGCGTCAGATGTTCGGCCATATTATGAAGCGGTTCTTTGGAGCTCTCCTTCAAAGAGGCGTAATTGGCCGATTTGTCGTGAGGGACTATCCTCTCAAGACACTTTTAGTGTTCTCATTTGTAATTCTTTAGTTGAGTGCGGGGGGGAATTTGGGCTATACCCACGGTTAGCTGCTTCTTTTTTTTCTGATGCTACGATTTTTTCTTTTCATCACGAAGAATTTCAAAGTGCAACGGAGAAGTGTCCTTACATATTTGATTCGCCTTTGGTTGTTTGTGGTGAAGCGGGACCTATACTTCAGATGATGAAGAAATTGGAATCTAAAATAGCAGGAGGATATATTTCAATTGTGCGCATAATTATTATTGCTGAGAAAATCCCATCTCTAAAATCTTTGAAGTTTTTGAGCTGTCCTATCACAGTAATTCAGCCTCAAATGGATTTGATGTCGAAGATTTACATGGAAAATTTGAATAAATTGATTATATCTGATATCGACTGTAAGAAGGAAGAGTCAGAGAAGTTTTTCACTAAATTCAACCAATCTATCGATATAAATTTTCCAAATGTGCACTGGCGAGATTTATCACGATTACTTTCTTCTACAGAAAAAAATAGCAATGCCGTGGTTGATGTTTTTGGTTCCTACAGTTTGACGGAAATTTACGCAAGATCGTTGAGAGTTGCGCAGTTATTGAGCGAAAATGGTTGTAGTTGTGGTGATCGCGTAGCGATTTTTTTGGAATCTTCTGCATCTTCTACTTGGGCAGCTATTGGTTCTTTATTATGTGAATGCATTTTTGCTGACGTGCCAACATGGTATAAATCAACGGATCTCGATCGGGTCCTTGGTATTATCAAGCCTAAAGTAATATTAACATCTAGCACACTTTCTAGAAATATTTCAGAAGCAGAGCAAGCAAGTATTATAATACTGAACGAACAGATGAATGACTTTGACTATGCTCACAAAGACATTAAGGAACTTCATTCAACATTAATGTCTCAAAACAAACCAGATTCTGGAGGTTTTTGTGTGTTAACGAGTGGATCAACTGGAGTGTCAAAAGTAGTATGCTGTCCACAATCAGCTCTTACGGATTCGCAACCAATTTTTGAGGCAGTTTTGAGAGAAAATGATCGAGTCGGAAGCTTTTGGGTTTATTATTATTTTTTAATTCCTATTCTGTCTGGCCGTACGTTTGTTATTATTCCATCCGATTTTTTCCTTAAACCGAAAGAATTGTGCGAGTATATAGAACGTGAGCAAATAACAGTTCTTTTCTTAACACCCTCTATTTTAGAAAGCTGCTTGGCAAATGTATCTGTTGCAGATTTTCGGAAGGCTTTCGCATCTGTCCACACTCTCATGCTGACGGGCGAACGTTTTCGAGACCAGGTTAAAGATTTGTTTTTGAGTAGGTTAACAGCATGTAAGATTGTAAATATTTACAGCACAAACGAAAGCGGTGATCTTGCTGTTCATGCTCATGGTTACTTTGAAATTCGGAAAGGAACGAGAGTTCGAATATTGGATGATTCAGGAAAAGCAGTCCTGCAAGGTAATGTTGGACATCTCCTTGTACAGAAACAAGGTTTATTAACAGGTTATTGGACAGAGAATGGTGAGACCAGAATGAAAAGTGATTGGTATGACACTGGAGATTTAGTTCGCTGGCTTGGTGAAAATAGAATCACGTTTGAAAGCAGGGCAAACGGGGCTCATGTTAAAATACGTGGATTTAAAGTTTCCCCTCGGATGGTTCAAGAGTTGTTACTACAACATGCATTAATTAAAATGGCGAAAGTCTCAACTTTCGTTGATAAAGATGGAAGTGAGGTTAGCCTTGTTGCTGCAATTTCGTTAAACTCAAACCAGTCCATATCAGAGAATGAACTTCGAGAGTGGATGCAAGCACGCGCTCCACATTATATGATTCCAAGTGCTTTTTACTACTTAAATGACGAAATTCAGACTTCAACATCTGGTAAAGATGCAAAAATCAACGTAAAAAACTTGAAACAAATACTTGATCACGCATCAAGTGATCTAAATCACACTGAAATTGAGTTGGCAAATATATGGAGGACAGTACTAGGTCAGCCACAGCTCAACTTGAAAGGAAGCGATAGTTTTTTTGATCTAGGCGGAAGCTTAAAATTTGTTGAACTCGCCGATGCTATTTCCAAACATCGGAAACAAGACGTTCAAGTCGGCGAGATTTTATCAAAACCTACTCTGTCGGGCATGGCAAGCCTATCTCTAGTTGATTCTCATAAATTTAGTGCTTCTGACGAAGCTGACAAGTATACCTTCTCTTTTACTGCTCGTGAGAACAGTAAAGTCGCAAAAAACAAAATCGCAGATTCTTGGCAAATTAAAACTAAAAAAGCTATTTTGTTGACTGGTGTCACTGGGTATGTTGGTGCATACTTATTGAGAGATTTTATAGCGGATGATTCGGTCTATCGTATTTATTGTGTCGTTCGGTCTAGGGACAAAAAAGATGCACAAGAAAGAGTTCAAAATGTTAGTGCTCGTCGTGGTATTGCTTTTGGAAAAGGTTATTCAGAGAAAGTAGTACTTGTATGTGGTGATGTTTCCAAGCCCTTATTTGGACTATCTAATCCTGAAGTTGAATCTTTAGTCTCTCAAGTTGATATCGTCGTTAGTGCTGGTGCCGAAGTCAACATGCTTAAGACATTTTCTTCTTTGGCTCCCGTAAATGTTGGTGGAACAGTGCATGCTTTAGAATTTGCAGCACGGGCATATGCAAAGCATGTTTTCACCTCAACGATGCTTCCCCTTCCCGGTGAAGAGGTGACGGGTTATCGAAAGAGTAAAGAAGTTGCAGAACTTTTATGTTTACGCGCTCAAAGTGAAATAGGTGTTCCAAGCGCAGTATTACAGCTTGGTGATATCGGTATTTCTACAGATGAAGGTAGTGTAGCCCCTGATGATGACTATATTGTTATCTTTTTGAGAGCATGCATTTCATTAAATTTATTTCCACATACAGATTGGGCATTTAGTGTTATGAGTGTGAACGATTGTTCTACGATGCTAACAAATCTTTCATTGCATGGACAAGTTGAGAGTTTTGATGGAGTTGCTCGCGAAGTCAAAGGAAAGCTTATCGCGTTTGATCAGCTCCATAATTGGATTTCTAAGGATATTCCACTTCAAATGTGTAGTTTAATAGGATGGAAAAACGCTGTCAAAAGTGGAGCCGCGGACGGTGTTGATGAGCTCAAGCGAGTTCTACTTCTTCTTGAATCTATGGAAGTGGAACTTGCTGCGGAAGGATTAAGACTCAAGTCTGGGGAAAACTCAGATGGTCTAAATTTATGCGTTGATGAACGCTGGGGTCAGAGCTTAGCAAAGGCCTTGCTGCTTGAAACTTTGATAACCGAAAAGTTTAGCTCAGTGGATAAAAAAATACCCGCAGAAACTGTCGCTTATGCCGCCCTTGCTCAAGGCGAAAATCTTGTTCCAATTAAAATACGTTTACAAGATATGACAAGTACCTCAGTCGAAATTAAAGTCACGCATTGTGGGCTTTGCGGTTCCGACGACCATCTCATTTCTGGAGACTATGGAGATTATGCAGTTTGGCCTCAGGTCTGTGGTCATGAAATAGTCGGTATTGTTACTCAAGTTGGCGATGCTGTAAAGCATTTGAAATTAGGCCAACGGTGTGGTGTTGGTTGGCAATGCTCATCATGTCATGATTGTGAATGGTGCGTGAGAGGAAATGAACAGCTATGTAATAAAGTTGCATGTACTTGCTGTGAGGGTAATCGAGGCGGGTTTGCTGATACAGTACGCATTGCTGATGCTTCATTTGCTTTTAGGATACCAGAGAACTTGGACTCTGCAGTAGTAGCACCATTGCTTTGTGGCGGACAAACAGTATGGACCCCACTTAAGGAACAAACAAAACCTGGTGATCGCGTGGGAATTTTAGGTCTCGGCGGTCTTGGCCAGATGGCAATAAAGTTTGCAAGAGCACTTGGGTGTGAAGTTACGGCTTTATCATCTTCTGGACTGAAACTAAGCGAATCATTCAAACTCGGTGCAAGCCATTATATAGTACATACGGACAGGGAGGCGATAGCTCTCCAAAAGGGTACATTGGACTTTATTCTTGTTACCATTGCAACAAAGCAGCGACTAGATTTTGAGAAGTTCTTCCATTTATTACGACCGCGTGGCACGATTTGTTTTGTCGGGATGTGCCCCCCTATAACAGCAGACGTTTTTTCTATGGGCTTTACCATGTGTAATATAACAACCAGTAATACTGGAGGACGTAAAGACATGATGGAAATGTTGGATTTTTGTGCGCGTAATGAAATTGGCGCAACCGTGAAGAAACGACCTCTTTCAAAAGTAAACGAAGCACTTGCTGAGCTAAGAAAAGGTAAATCTTCAGTTCGGCATGTTTTGGTAAATGATATAATTAGATAGTTTAAGAAGTGTAATCTCTAGTTCATGCCTTTTTTCAGTTTTCCAAGCCCTTTTTTTCTTTCTAGCTGATTCTCTCGTTTCTTATTTAAAATGTGTGATGAAAAATTTTCCTCGCGCTTGTCAGCCAGCGTGTTTGCACGAACAATCCCTTGTCTGCTAGGATCATCAATCGCATCGAATAAAAAAGTTAGAGCGTTACGTTCAATTTCCGATAATCCTGGGTGCCAAAATCTAATAATGAGCACATAGCGGTCCTTTTTTTCTGAGCGATTTTCAGTACTGTGTATAAAACTTGTGTCCGCAATAACTCCACAACCATTTTTCCAGAAATGTTTCTCCATTCCGACATTCATCCAACATTCTCCTTCTGGTACATCTAATCCCAAATGGGATGTAAGGATAAAGTTAGTATTATCTGAGTGAGCTTTAATTCCAGTTTGTGGCGACTGTCGTGCGAAAAATACTTCAACTGAGGGAACCTCATATTTTTTAATTAGTTCAACGGTTTTTGGAAATAGACACGAATTTGAATTCTCCCAAATACAGCGGTCTTGGAGCACTAGTGTACGCCAGTCTGGTCCATATGCAATTGCTTCTTCTCTAGCCGCAGGAGCCCAAACGTAATTACCTAATCTCTCCAACTCAGGATTGGAAATAGCAGCTTGGAGCTCTTGAAGTATGACTATATATTCTCGTTCCAGATTTTCCATCCACAAATAATCTGGGCTGCTCTTGAAATGAAAAGGACGTGCCTCAAGTCCAGCTATAAACGATGATGCCCTTTGTATGCCAAAGGTAGGATGATCCAGGTAGTATTCTTTTTCTGCAGCTAAAAATTCCAAACTTTCAACGACTCTTTTCGAATGAACTGTCCCATAACGCTCTCTAATAGCATTAGAAACCACCCTTAATAAATCGCGCTGTTCTTCTACAGCAGAGCAAATACTTTTTTTTCTGATGGGCGCTTTCGGTAATCTTTTAGTTTTTATACATCGGGCCGGAGGTAAAGTAAAAGAATGGTCGATCGTTTGCATGCTGTACGAAGTCAGCTAGAAAAATCAAATTCACACACACTAGCGATTTAATGAGAATTGGGTCAAAAGTCGCCGAGCTGCTGCTGATCTGCACACACTCTCACACTTGATACAAAAACGATATTACATTAAGTTTCGAGCCTTGATGAACAGTTCACTCGTATGTCGTTTTATCCCAACACTTGAACACTTTAAAAAATTAACAGGTCAAAAAATTGACATTGTGTGAGCCGAGAAAGGGATAAGGGAGGGCCCATCAGGGCTTCAGGGGAAGTGGGGATAATTATTAATAGGCTTTTAATAGGGGGAGGCCATGAATTATCCCCTGCTGATGCTGGAAAAATCCAGCACACTGTTTCCTTTTTCTCCTTATCCCCTGGAAAAATCCAGCACACTGTTTTCCTTTCCTTTTGCGAAAAAAATAAAAAAATAAAAAAAACAAAAAAAAACAGAGAGCTGGACGGTTAAACCGTGGAACTTTGGGTTGAACCGTGGAACTTTTTGCAATGGTGTTAGCCATTTCTTTACTACAGATCTGTATCAATAAATAACCATACCGATCG
>Ga0115001_10002891_pt1 | contig 13043 bp, 17 predicted proteins | sample ArcticOcean_MG_C_12_FD_89869 | JGI IMG/M metagenome (GOLD analysis project Ga0115001, IMG submission 89869) | Marine microbial communities from western Arctic Ocean - ArcticOcean_MG_CB8_130 | ecosystem: Environmental > Aquatic > Marine > Oceanic | place: Arctic Ocean: Canada Basin | collected... | reverse complement strand
TATTCTGAAATATTTTTTTTTTTAAAACTTTACCGTTGGCTACGCAATTTAAAGCTACACCACCAGCCATACAGAGATTTTTAACGTTATATTCTTTTGCAATGTCCTTAGTAAGTCGAACCACAATTTCTTCTGTAACAGCTTGAATTGATGAGGCAATATCCATATGAAATTGAGTAAGCAATTCATCTTCTTTTTTTCTTACTGGCTTTCCAAACAAATCTTCAAATTTTTTGTTAGTCATAGTAAGACCAGTAGCAAAATTAAAATAACTCATATCTAGTCTAAAAGAGCCATCATTCTTTACGTCAATTAAATTTTTTAAAATTAAATCTTTATAAATTGGTTTACCGTATGGGGCTAAACCCATAACCTTGTACTCGCCACTATTCACTTTAAAACCTGTGTAATATGTAAAAGCAGAATAAAGAAGGCCTAAAGAGTGAGGAAAATGAATTTCCTTAAGCATTGTGATCTCATTACCTTTTCCATGAGCAACCGTAGTGGTGGCCCACTCACCGACTCCATCTAAGGTTAATATTAAAGCCTCTTTAAAAGGAGATGGATAGAAAGCACTTGCAGCATGGCTATAATGATGTTCAGAAAATTTAATTTTTTTAATATCTTTAAAATTTCTATCTAGCCCTTGTAAAAGATCAAATAAATATTTTTTTTGAAAAAGTTTCTCTCTTAGCCATATTGGCATAGCTAAAGAAAAAGACTTTAGTCCATTTGGAGCAAATGCCAAATAGGTTTCAAGTAATCGTTCAAATTTTAAAAACGGTTTTTCAAAAAAAACTATGTAATCAACTTGGTTTAATTCTATATTTGCTTCTTCAAGGACGTATTTGATCGCATTTTTTGGAAAACGTTCATCATGTTTTTTTCTTGAAAATCTTTCTTCTTGAGCTGCCGCTGAGATTTTTCCATCCTGAATTAAGGCAGCTGCGCTATCATGGTAAAAAGATGATATGCCTAAAATATTAATCACTAAAAAATTGTATAAATAAATGGTGCAACGGCAGAACCTTGACTGAGAACAATTAAAATTCCAAATAGAGCCAAAACAATTATAATTGGCAGTAACCAGTATTTTTTCCTAACTTGTAAAAATTCCCAAAACTCTTTTATAAACTCAATCATTAAAACTGTTTGTCCATTGTGGTGATATTTTTTTTTCTTTGTATCCAATAAGTATTTTTTTTTGAAAACTTAAGCTTGAGCAAATCTTTACCTAGAATTCTAACAAGAAAACTTATTGGGGTTAAAATAGTAAAAAAAATTAATGCCATAATTATTGGTGCAATTATTTTTCCAAGAATTTCTCCTAACTTAACCCAAGAGTTGTTTAATGGTCTTAATATATTTGGCCGGAAAAAGGATAATACTAAAAATATAATAGCCAAACATATGGACCACACTCTTATCGAATTTAAGCTTAGGAGTGGCCATAAACCAATTAAAAAAAAAAATACTGAAAAGATTACACCAAAATTTTTATCAGAAGATTTATTCATGAAACAGCAAGTATAGATTCTAGATTAAATAGATTGGTTATCAAGCAGCAACTTGTAAACTGTGTTTTACTGCTATTCCACTTAAAAAATTCCAAAGATATTTAGCTGTAGATAGCGCTGCTTTTTCTGCCTTGCTTTGTTCTTCTTCAGAAAGAGCGTCTAGTAATTTTTCACATTCTACTCTGTGATGAACGTCAGCTTTTTTATGAACTTCAAAAAATTCAAGTCCTTCTTTCGATGATACACCGTAGTATTTTTTAAGTCCTTGAATTTTTGTTTCTGCTATTTCAGGAATCTGTCTTTCGTAAGTATATAAAGAAGCGAGTCCTTCTGCATAAGTTGATCTTCCATTTTTGAAGAAATTATCAATCATATTTTTTGTAAATTGATCAGCTTTAACTTCTTCTATTTTTTTAGCATCTGCTCCCATCGCTAATGCAAAATTTTTCCATAGTTTTGGATGATCTCCATCTTTGTTTTCTTCGTCGTTCAAGTTTTCTAAAAGAATTTTTCTTTTTTCAATGTCTTCACATAAAGAATGTGTTGCACTGATATATCTAGGGAATGCTTTTACATGTTGGTAATATTGTTCAGCATAATCCTTAATAATTTCTCTGGTTAGTTTTCCTTCATTCCAAGATTTGTAGAATGGATGGCTTAATAAATGGTATTGATCTAATTTTTTATTTAATTTATTTGAAAACATTTAATCTCCTTGGTTATTCTTAACTTATTATACTAAGCCTGTAATATTCAATTAAAATTCACACAACTCTTAGATGTATTTGTTAATAAGATTGAAAATTACTTTAAAAAAAGAGAAAATATAAATTTTATGCCAGAAAAATTTTTTGAAAACAGGAAAGCTTTAGTGGTCTTAATCGCAGCAAGTTTAGTCGTGCTTGTTTCTATGGGTGTAAGACAAACGTGGGGTCTGTTTTATCAGTTTTTTGAGAACGACTTAGGGATTAGTAGAACACAATTTGGATTAGCGATTGGTGTACAAATGCTTTTTTGGGGTATTACAGCGCCCTTGTTTGGAATGATTGCAGATAAATATGGTTCCAACAGAGCTGCATTCATTGCTTTTATACTATATATTATTGGTTGTTATATTGTTTTAATCCAACCAGCATCTAATTCAATTTTTATAATAAGTATGGGTGTTATAATTGGAACAGCACTTGGTGGCACCGCTGTATCAGTTCCCGTTGCAGCTGTTGGAAAGTATTTTTCAGATAAAAATAGAACAATATCTGTAGGAATAGTAACTGGATCTGCTTCGATTGGTTTTTTTATAATGCCATTATTTACAAAATTTTCTAACAATTCTTACGGTTGGCAAAATACTGTTCAGTACTTCATATATTTTTTAATTTTTGCAACTATTTGTTCTTTATTTTTATTTAAAAAAGAATACGTAGAAACAACAGGCAATTCTTTAACGAGAGATCAAACAACTTTTAAGGCTATAAGCGAAGCTTTTAAGCACAAAGGTTATATGCTTTTAGTTGCTGGCTTCTTTGTTTGTGGTTTTCAAATCACTTTAATTGCAACGCATATTCCAGGATACATTCAGCAGAAAGGTTTACCTGAGTGGACGGCAGCCGCAATTTTAGCTTTAATTGGCTTTTTCAATATTTTTGGAACAATTGGAATGGGTTTTCTTGCTTCAAAATACAGTAAGAAAATTTTACTGAGTATTCTTTATTTTTCTCGAGGAGTAATTCTTGTTTTGTTTCTATTTTTACCTTCATCAACATTCACGGCATTAGCTTTTGGAGTATTGTTTGGAATTCTATGGCTTGCAACCATTCCACCTACAAATGGAATCGTGGCACAAATATTTGGTACAAAATATTTAGGAACACTTTTTGGAATTGTATTTTTTAGTCACCAAGTTGGTTCGTTTCTGGGTGCTTATTTAGGAGGGTATTTTTTTGATAATTATGGTAGTTATGATTATGCTTGGTACCTTTCCATATTACTCTCAGTTTTCGCAGGTTTTGTTCATCTGCCTATTGATGAAAAACCTGTTTTAAGAACAGCTTAAGATATTTACTTAATGTATTTCAAGGAATTATTTAAATCAGCTATTAAATCTTTCGGGTCTTCTAACCCAATATGTATTCGAATTAAGTGTTCATTTTTTCCAAACTTATAAAATTTTCTACTTTTAGAAATGTCGTGATAAATAGCTAGGCTTTCAAAACCTCCCCAGCTATACCCAATACCGAAAAGTTCTAATTTATTTACAAATTTAAAAACAGAAGCTTTATTTTTAGCTTTTACAAGTATTGAAAAAAGACCTGTGGCACCAGAGTAATATTTTTTCCACATTTTATAATTTTTAGAGCTAGTTTTATGTGGATATAAAATTTCTTTGATTTTTTTTTGTTTTTTTAAAAAATTAATTACTTTAATTGTATTTTCACTATGAACTTTTAATCTTACATCTAATGTTCTAATACCTCTTATAATTAAATATGCCTCATCAGCAGACAATCTGCTTCCCAAAAGTTTGTCACAAAATTTCACTTTATTATAAGTTTTTTTATTAACTGCTAACGTCCCCCCCATAGCATCTGAATGTCCAGAAAAATACTTGGTTGCGGAGGAAATAGAAAGATCAAAACCAAGTGACAAAGGTTTAAAGTATAATGGCGTGCCCCAAGTATTATCCATTGCTGTTATGATATTATTTTTTTTTGCCAGCTTAATAATTTCTTTAAGATCCTGAAATTCAAAAGTTATACTACCTGGATTTTCTACGAAAATTAATTTTGTTTTTTTTGTTATCTTGCTTTGCAAATCCTCAATATTGTTTGGATCGTAGTATTTAGTTTTAATATTATATTTAGGTAATAGCTTTTCTGTTATTTCCCTAGTTGGATAATAAACATTATCACTAACTAAAACTTCATCTCCAGATTGACACAAAGCCATAAAAGCTAACGATACTGATCCAAAACCAGTAGAATGTAGAAAAACATGATGAGCTTGTTCAAGTTCCTTAACAATTTTTTGAAGCTCGATAGTTGTTTGACTGCCGTATCTACCATAAGCGTAATGCGTGATTGGCCTATTGTTTAATATTTTTTTTTCGTGAGATGCTAGCTCTTGCATCGAATTAAATAATATAGTTGACGCACGTACTACTGCTGGATTTGCAGAACGATTTACTTTATTAAAAGAGACATGTTTTAAAAGTGTACTTATGGACTTTTTCATAATTTAAGTATAATTAAACGGTAGTTTTAACATTATATAGATTTTAAACAACTAAGAGTATAAAAAAGATTAAATTATGGGATATCCAAAAAAGCATAGAGGCAGAAGAAAAATCGGCTCCAAAAAAAGAAGAGCCAGAAAACGAAATAAGAAAAAATAATTTAATATAACGATGAAAGAAATAACTCAGATTCGGTCCTTGAGTCTTTGGATATTTTTGACCCCTCTTATTGCTATAAATATCTGTCTTTTAATCTCTGTAAACTACCACATACTTAATGACACTTTCTTTTCAGTAGACCAAATAGGAAGATCTGGATTTACTATTCCTTATTTAGACGGAAGCTTATCTATAAGCAGAGCTTCAAGAACTTTTCCTCAATATTTAATCTTTAAACCCAGCATGATCATAACCGCAACTCTTCTGTGTTTTTACTGGTATAAAAATAACATTATAATAAACCATTTTAAAAATACTAATTCTAAAAAAAATAGTTTTATGATTTTTGGTGTTTTATCAGCTTTATTTTTGGCACTTCACTCGATTTTACTCGGACTGGAGACAGATATAAAAATATTTAAACTTTTAAGAAGAGTCGTTTTAGTGGGTTTTATTATATTTGAAATAATTGCTCAAAGCATACTAGTTATAAATTTCTATAAACTGAAAAATCGATTAAAAGACTTTTTTTATCCAAATATTTTAAAACTAAAAATTTTATTAGTTTTTATTTTAATATTTATTGCGATTTTAAGTATTCCTGTTTTAATAATAAGTGGAAATATTCATTTTAAACATGGACTAGAATGGAACTATTTTGTAGGAGTAATATTATTTTATTTGCTTACTAGTATGCTCTGGAAAAGAATATCCTAAAATATTAATTCTTAGGTTTAAAAATTAAGCACAAGCCATTGCTGCAAAATCTTTTTTGTGTCGATGTTGAGCCGTCATCAAAAACATGCCCATGGTGCACTCCACAATTAGCACAATGATATTCTACTCTTTTCATTCCAAAAGAATAATCAATTTTAGTTTTGAAAGCTCCAGGTAGTGACTCTGTAAAAGATGGCCAACCAGTCCCACTGTCAAATTTTGCATTTGATGCAAATAATTTTGCACTACAATTAGCACAATGAAAAAAACCTTCCCTGCTCTCTTGATTTAAAGGGCTAGAGTAAGGCTTCTCTGTAGCTTCCTCGATCATAATTTTTTTTTGCTTATCTGTAAGATTTGGATTGATGATTCTTTTTGTAACAGCATTTAGTAAATTATATGGAAACAATATTGTTGATAAATATGAAAAACTCAAGAGTTTTAGAAATTTTCTTCTAAAGAATTTCATTAAAAATTATAATTTATTCAACAAAAGTTTTATTAAACTGATTGGTAACCCTTACAAACGTCGTGCATTTACTCAATTGTTTTAACGAGGGTGCTCCAACATACGTACAACTACTTCTAATTCCACCTAAGATATCTAAGATAGTATCTTTTATCTTGCCTCTATATTTTACCCTAACAGTTCTACCTTCGCTGCTTCTATAGTTTGATAGACCGCCATAATGTTTTTTATTAGCTACTAATGAGCTTGATCCATAAAATTCAATAAATTTTTTTCCATTTTCTTTAATCAATTTTCCTTTTCCTTCATCATGACCTGCTAACATTCCTCCTAGCATTGTAAAATCAGCACCGGCACCAAAGGCTTTTGCAACATCACCGGGACAAGTACATCCGCCATCAGCAATAATATGAGCTCCTAGCCCATGAGCAGCATCAGCACATTCCATAACAGCGCTCAATTGAGGATACCCAACTCCAGTTTGAATTCTTGTTGTACAGACACTCCCTGGTCCAATACCAACTTTAACTATATCAGCTCCACTTAACACAAGTTCTTGGGTCATATCTGCTGTTACCACATTTCCAGCTATTATTGTTTTAGTTGGGTATTTTTCTCTTACAGCTTTTATAAAACTACTAAAGCGCTCTGAGTATCCATTGGCTACATCGACACAAATAAACCCTATAAAACTGAATTCTTTTAAAGCTTTACCTAATTGTTCAAAATCTTCTTTCTTTATGCCTGTACTTAAAGCTATATTTTTATAAATTGATTTTAAATTTTTATATTGTTTAAGTTTTTTTACATCATGTTGTTTAGTTAAAGATGTGATCATACTAAATTCTGAAAGATTTTCTGCAACGCCCAATTCACCTACCCCATCCATATTAGCAGCCATAATAGGAATACCTGTCCATTCATTTTTACTATATTTAAATTTATAGGTTCTGTGAAGATCCACTTCCTTACGGCTAGATAAAGTGCTTCTTTTAGGTCTAAACAAAACATCAGAGTAATCTAATTTTAGTTCTTCTTCTATTCTCATAATTTATATGCATTCATATTCTAATTAATTTTAATAGTACAGAATGTGAAAAAAAGAAGTGTTTATAAAAAAATCAAAGATTAAGTGGCTTTCACCACTTAATCTTGAAATTTTGAAACGCTATTATAGAACTGCTATCGTTTCGGTCACGTGAGTTGTTTAGTTCTACTTACTCACGTTTTCTGCCCGTTTAGCTTGAATCTTGCGATTTTTCCTAAACTGGCCAGTTAAGAGTTGCCTCTTAATTCATTTAAATTAAACCATAGGTAAAGCTAATAGTGAATCACTTATTAGTTGCGTATATTTTTACCTGTTGATTACGTGGATAAATTCTTGTTAGCTGTCTTGTAAATCCAACCACCTCCTAGAAGTTTATCCCCATGATCGTCTTTAGAGTAAAAAACACATGCTTGACCTGGTGCGATACCAGCTTCTCCATCGAATATTTCAACATTTGCAAACTTTTCTTTAATAGTAATTTTAGCTTTTAATAATTTTCCAGTAGATCTTACTTTTATTGTGATAGGTTGTTCAAATTCTTTATGGTGTCCTAAAATGTTTAAGTCTCTTAATTGTAAATTTTGAATAATTAAAGATTCTTTAGGGCCAACAATAATTGTATTTGTGTCTGCATCTATATTTACAACGTATAGAGGGTCTGTACTTGAAATCTTAATGCCTTTTCTCTGACCTATTGTATAATTAATTATACCCTCATGCTCTCCAAGTTTTTTTCCAGATAAATTTAAAACATCTCCATTCTTAAAAGACTCAGGTCTAAATTTCTTTATAACTGAACTGTAATCTCCGTTGGGTACGAAACAAATATCTTGACTATCTGGCTTTTCTGCTACATTTAAACTTAGCTTGTTTGCAATATTTCTTGTCTCTTTTTTTTTAATTTCTCCTAGTGGAAACCTTAAATAATCTAGTTGTTCTTGAGTAGTACTGAATAAAAAATAACTTTGGTCTCTATTTTCATCTTTGGCTCTATACATGCTTACTCTATCATAGCCTTGTAATCTTGAGACGTAATGACCAGTTACCAAAGCGTCGGCGTTTAACTCTTTTGCATATTTAAATAAATCTCTAAATTTTACAGTTTGATTACATTGCACACATGGTATTGGTGTTTCTCCTGCAACATAACTATCTATAAAAGAGTCGATAACCTCTTCTTTAAATTTTTTTTGGTAAAATAAAATCTTATGATCAATATTCAGGTGTTCTGAAACTCTTTTAGCGTCTAGAATGTCTTGTCCCGCACAACATTGTCTCCCATCTTTTGAAGGTTTGCTATCATCGTATAATTTTAATGTAATGCCAGTTACATCATAACCTTCCTCTTTCATCAAGCCTGCGGCTACTGATGAATCCACACCTCCGGACATAGCAACTACGACTTTTGTTTCTTTGGGTGGCTTTTTGATCCCTAGCGAATTAATCATAAGCTGATATATATTCTATATAGAGAAAATTTTCCATGATCCATTTTGATTTTACACCAGGAGATTATGTCATTAACCCATTACAAAAAGATTGGGGGATTGGCCAAGTTCAATCAATAATTAAGAATAAGATTACTGTAAATTTTCAAAATCAAGGAAAACAAGTTATAAACGGTGAAATAGTAACATTAGAAAAAATTAAAAATGAACAAAAATGAATTAAAAAAAATAGCAGAAGGTTTGATTGAAACTTTTAATATTGCTGGGCGAGAATCAATTGACTTGTATGCCAAAGGGTTAAAAATTGAAATTAAGTCAGATAATTCTCCAGTAAGTAATGGCGACCTTAGATGTAACGATCTTATAACTAGTAAGATTTTAGAACTTACTCCTAGCATACCTATAATATCTGAAGAAACTGTAGATTTAAAAATTAAAAATAAAGAAAAGATTTTTTGGCTTATTGACCCAATTGACGGAACAAGAGAATACATAGCGGGTAAAGATGAGTACACATTAAACGCAGCACTAATCATTGATAAAATTCCGAACATAGGTTTGGTGGGTGCGCCTAAAAAGAAACAACTTTTCTACTCGTATGGAATTAATGATAGTTATCTAATTGAAAATAATAAAAAAATTAAAAATAATTGTTCCAAAAAAACTTTAAAGGGAGAAATTGTGGCTCTAGCTAGTTCTGCACATCCGCCAGAAGAAGTAATGAATGAATTAAGAAGATATAATGTGACGTCAGTTGTTAAGATGGCAAGTTCATATAAATTCTGCGTGATAGCGAATGGAGAATTCGATATATACGCTGCTAAAGAGAGGGCTAATGAATGGGATTATGCTGCTGGCCACGCTGTGGCCGAACACGCTGGTGCAATTATAAAAACATTAGACGGTGAACCTTTTGATTACGGAAAAGAAGACTACAGAAATCCAAGTATATTAATGAAACGAGCTCAAAATCTAAATGATTAAAACAATTTTAATTATTGTAATTTCTGTAACTATATTTGGTGTAGCTTTTTTTATAATTGTGAGAAATTCTTTAAAAAGACAATTAGATATAATTGTAGAAAATGAAAAACAAATTAAGGAAAAAAAAAAATTAAATAATTCTAAGTAATTTGCTAAATTCTTCTAGAGGAAGATCTAAAACTCTCTTAGACATTCCAAAGCTAAAACCACCTCTGGCTAAAATTCCCATATCTTTTTTGTAAAATAGTTCCCTATTTGCACCAGGTCTTAGCGCACCTATTCTTCTTTTTTTACAAAGTTTAAGAGCTGACACAAAGTCAGGTTCTATTGTGTCTTCTTTAATTTTATCTATGCTATTTTTAATATATTCATTTCCAATTCCTTTGCTTCTTAACGACTGATTAATTTTATTTAATGAATAACCCCGTCTTAAAAACATCCTTGCTTTAGAGTCTGAATATAATTCATCGCTTATTATTCTGTTTTTTTCAAGATTTTCTAGTATTTCGTCTATTATTTCCGAAACTTCTCTTTTAGATTTTGATCCTTTAATTTTAGTTAGATACTTTTTTAAAAGATATATTTTTAATTGTTGTTTGGATGGACTGTATTTTTCTAAATATGCAAAGGCTAAGTCCTTTAAATTTGTTGTAAGTTCTTCGAAATCTTTTTTATTTGATGTGGGATTCATTTAACTAATATACTATATTATTTTTAATGATAAATACTCTTCAGGACTTATTAACTCTTAATAACATTTATTTGTTTGCAAATTGGGGTGTTATTCCTTTTTGGTTGTTGCTACTGTTTATGCCTAATCACAAAATTACAAAATTTTTTTGTCACTCTATTATCGCACCTTTGTTATTAGCGGTTGCTTATGTTTTTGTTGCACGCCAAATTATCTTAGAGGGAAATATTCTTGAAGGATTTAATCTTTATTTAGGTTTAAATGATTTAAATGAAATGTATTCAAATGAATCTTTAAGACTGGTGTTCTGGTTACACTTTCTGGCTGTAAGTTTGTTTATTGGCTCTTGGATTGCAAGAGATTGTCAAAGACATATGGTGCCTAAAATATTATCAATTCCATGTATTGTAATCACTTATCTTGCCGGGCCTGTCGGAATAATGCTTTATTGGTTTATTAGGATATTTTACGCAAAAAAAATTAATTTCAATGAGTAAAACTGTAGATTTTTATTTTGATTTTGTAAGCCCTTATACCTTCATTTCTTTTCGACATATTAAAACAATTAAATTTAAACAAGATTTTAAATTTAAGTTAAAACCAATATTGCTTGGAGGCCTTCATAATTTACACAAAATAACAGCTCCTGCCTTTGTCCCTGCTAAAGCTAGATTTATGATTAGAGACTGCAAGATGGTCTGTGAAAAATATAAGATTAATTTTAAATTTAATTCTTATTTTCCGATTAAAACAGTAGATCTTATGAGGGGTGTTTTAATTGCAGAAGAAGATGGAGTAGCTAACGAATATATTGATAAGATTTTTGAAGCCCTTTGGGTAAGTGGACTTAATTTAAACGATCAAGCAATCATTGATAAGGTTTTAAAAAATTTGGACATTAATCCTAAAACATTCGCTTTAAGATTATCAAATCAAAATGTGAAGGATGACTTAAAAAAAAGAACCCAAGAAGCTTTTAATAAGGGAATTTTTGGAGCTCCAACTTTTTATGTTAATAATAAAGTATTTTGGGGCCACGATAGACTTGAATACGCTTTAGCTGAATCTTTAAAGTAATTATTTTTTTTCTTTTTTAACTATTTCAAAACCGCTTTGTTTTAAAGCGTCAAAGCCACCTTTAACGTGAGCAACATTTTTAAATCCCATGTCTACAAGGGACTTAGTTGATAAAGCTGACCTCATGCCTAAAGCACAGAATAAAATCATTTTTTTATTTTGATCAAATTTATTTTCTTTGTAATAAGAACTTTGTGGGTCTAGCCAAAATTCTAACATGCCTCTAGGAATGTGCTTTGAATTTTTAACAGTACCTTCTTTCCATAGTTCTCTTATGTCCCTAACATCAATTAAGGTACATTCGTTGTTATCAGTCATCAATTTAACTTTTGATGGATGAAGAGTTTCGATCACTCGATTTGCTTCCTCAACAAGGTCTTGGGATGATTTTATATTCATGATATTAAATTATAAATTATTATAAAAAAAAATATTATTAAATGAAAGCAATTAAACAATATAAAACTAAAAATACCCTAAAAAAACTATTTATCAAAATATGTAGGTTGATGGGCTATGAAATCATTGACCAAAATAATTTTTACATACCTACTTCTGACAAAAGTATGAATGAAATTTTAAGCAAGCCTGGTTTAAAGTCAATTAATTTGCCTCTTGGAGAGGTAAGCATCACTAGAAAAGTAAGGGCTTTAGACATTATTATTAGATCTTGTTCCAGTGTTAATATGCTCACTCAAAACAAGCAAAGAATTTTTGAAAAAGATAAAATCGATTACACTCTAAGATCAATCAATTCTATTTTACGAAGTGTGAATTACGCTAAAAATTACCATTCAAGCATAGACATAAAAATTACTGTAATAGATCATAATTCTAGCGATGAAAACTTAAGAAGAATAACAGACTTGCTTAAAAGATCTTCTTTGCCTTTTAAACTATTAAATTTGGATCTTGCTCAATTTGAGACAAAAATAAAAAAGACTAATGAAAAAAATGAAACAGTTACTCCAAATCAAATGTCTAACATGTCAAATATTTACAAATCTTTACTACAGTCAAAAATGTCAAATGATTTAATCTACTTTGTAGAAGATGATTACATACATGAAATGGATAGCATCACGGAAATGCTCTTTACCTATGAAAGAATAGCTTCTTTAACCAATAAAGAAATTATAATTTGCCCAACGGATTACCCTTATCTTTATACGCAGGCAGAAAATACCAAGATTTACTTAGGAGAAAAATACCACTGGAGAAAAATTAATGAAACACTTTGTACTTTTTTAACTAGCAAACTAATTGTAGATAAACATTGGGAAAAATTTTTAAGCATGTGTACTTTTGAACACTACCCTTTTGAGTCTCCCCTTCATAAAATTTATAAAGAAGAACTATGCATATCTCCTATTCCTTCCATTGCAATACATTGCACTAATATAAATTCTATTTACGGTTTATCTCCTAATAAAGATTGGAAAAGAATTTGGGATGAAAATAAAGTTTAAAAAAAAGCCCGATTTCTCGGGCTTCTTTTTTTGAGGGGTATCTTTAAAAATACTTTTTAATCTCTAATTGAATAAGCGGCTACTCCTATCTCGGCTTTATCAGTACCAAGCTTTTCTGCTGCTTTACTTATTCTTAGACCAGTAGTTTCTTTCATTGTTCTGAATACAACATATGAAAATACAAAACTAAAAGTACAAATTGAGATAACACCTAAGAACTGCGTTCCAAAAG
>Ga0115001_10002890_pt1 | contig 13044 bp, 13 predicted proteins | sample ArcticOcean_MG_C_12_FD_89869 | JGI IMG/M metagenome (GOLD analysis project Ga0115001, IMG submission 89869) | Marine microbial communities from western Arctic Ocean - ArcticOcean_MG_CB8_130 | ecosystem: Environmental > Aquatic > Marine > Oceanic | place: Arctic Ocean: Canada Basin | collected... | reverse complement strand
TATATAATTGAGATATTATAAATATAACAAATAATCAAAGCCAATACTTCAAAATGAAAAGAAAAAAATTAAATATAGGTGTTGTAGGGATAGGTTATCTAGGAAAATACCATCTTGAGAAATTTATCAATAATAAAAAATGTGATACTAAGTGGGTTGTAGATACAAATTTAGACAATATTAATCTAAATGGACACGACTCGATACAAAAATCTTCAAACTACAAGGAGATTCTTGATGATATTGATGCTGTATCACTTGTTACGCCAACTAAAATGCATTTTAAAATAGCAAAGTTTTTTCTAGAAAATAAAAAACATGTGCTTATCGAAAAACCTATGACTGAAACTGTTGCTCAGGCAACAAAATTAGTTGATCTCGCTAAGAAAAATAAAGTTATTCTTCAAGTTGGTCACCTTGAAAGATTTAACCCTGTAATGAAAAGGTTAACAAAAGAAGTATCAGATCCTCTTTTCATTGAAGTACATAGGCTTGCTAAATTTAACCCTAGATCTACAGATGTTAATGTTATCTTTGATTTAATGATTCATGACATTGATATAGTCACAACATTAATGAAAAAAAAGATCAAAAGTGTATCGGCTTTTGGAAAAAAAATTATTACAAAATCAACAGATATAGCGAATGTTAGGCTTGAATTCTTTGGTGGAGCAGTTGCAAACTTAACAGCTAGCAGAATAAGTCAAAAGAATGAGAGAAAGATTAGGATATTTGAAAAAGATAAATACTACTCTGTAGATTTTATGAATTCAAATATTAAGAAATATATCAAGAATGCTAAAACTAACAAAGAGTTGTTTGGTTTTAAAGAATTTAAATATAATAAAACAGATGCTTTGAAAGATGAAATAAATAATTTTATACTATCTTGTCTTGGCAAAGAAAAACCTTTGGTTGACGGGAAGCAAGGGAAAGCAGCTGTTGAAACAGCTACATTAATATCAAAACTATTATGAATAAAAAAATTAAGATATTTGATTTAAGCGAGCAATATAAATCAATTTCAAAAGAAGTTGATAAAAATGTATTAAACATACTTAAATCTGGCCAATATATCCTCGGGGGGAATGTAGGAGAACTTGAAACAAAGTTTTCTAATTTCGTAGGGTCTAAATATAGCGTCTCATGCAACTCTGGTACAGATGCCCTTGTGCTATCTTTAAGAGCTTTAAATATTGGGGATGGTGATGAAGTTATCACGACTCCTTTTACTTATTTTGCTACTGCTGAGGCAATTGTTTTGGTTGGAGCTAAACCTATTTTTGTTGATATTGATTCAGATACATTTAATATTAATCATAAAAATATTGAAAAATATATTAACAGAAGAACTAAGGCAATAATGCCAGTACATTTATTTGGCCAGTCAGCAGAAATTTATGAAATTAAAAAAATATGCAGAAAATATAATCTTAAATTAATAGAGGATTGCGCTCAATCATTTGGTGCTAAAAAAAATAATAAACATACTGGGACCTTTGGGGATTTTGGATGTTTTAGTTTCTTCCCCACAAAGAATCTTGGATGTGCTGGAGATGGTGGAATGATAACTACAAATAGTCTTGCTAAAATGAAGATTTTAAAGAAACTTAGAAATCATGGCGGCTTAATTAGAAATGTTCATGAATATATTGGCTATAATTCTCGATTAGATGAAATACAAGCATCAATATTACTTACTAAAATGAAAATTATTAATAGTCTTGATAAGAAAAGAAATCGTATTGCAAAACTATACAAAAGTTTGATAAACAATCAACTAATAACTCTACCATACCAATGCGAAGATAATTCGCATCATGTATATAATCAATATACTGTAAAAGTTAAAAATAGAGCTAAATTTATTAGATATCTAAAGAGTAATTCTATACCGCACGGTGTTTATTACCCAATACCGGTATATAAACAAAAGGCATTAAAAAACTTTAATTACAAATGTAATCTTAAAAATACAGAAGAAGTTACCAGGCAATGTGTTTCTATACCCATTTATCCTGAATTAAGCAGAGATTCTGTTGAATATATTTCTGAAATTATTAATAATTATCAATGAGTAATATAAAAAATATATTTGTTGTAGCTGGAGAATCTTCTGGTGATCAACACGCTGCAAATTATGTTAATGAACATAAAAAATTAAACCCTTATACTAGATTTACAGCTATTGGCCAACAAGAGTTAAAAAAAACAGGTTCAGATATAATCTTCAACTCTGAAGAAATTTCGGTAATTGGAATTATTGAAGTAATATCAAAATATTCTAAAATTAAAAAAGCGTTGAATGTTGCATATAACCATATACTTGAGAACAAGCCAAGCCTAGTTGTCTTAATTGATTATGTTGAATTTAATCTTAAAATTGCCAAGTTTGCAAAGAAAAATAATATTCCTGTATTGTTTTATGTAGTTCCCCAAGTTTGGGCATGGCGTGAGAAAAGAATCAAAAATATTATTAAAGTAGTTGACGAGTTAGCAGTAATATTTCCATTTGAAGAAAAATTATTCAAAAAATATACTAAAAATGTTACATATGTAGGACACCCATTAGCTGATGACAATAGATTCAAGCCAACTGAATTAAAATATAATCATAGAATGACGAGTATAGGTATTTTTCCAGGAAGCAGAGAATCTGAGATACGAAATAATTTACATCGCATGATTGATTCAATTAGAATTATCAAAAATGATGATATACATACAAAAAATATTAAAATATTTTATGCAAATGATACAGCTAAAAAAATTCTGATAAAGCTGCTTCCAAAAGGGTGGGATATTTTATTAGCTAGCGGAAAAGATACTGATGAAGTAAAAAAATGTCAAAAAGTAATTACTGCTTCCGGAACCGTTACCCTGGAATTAGCTATGATGAATATTCCAATGATTATAATGTATCGTCTTTCACCCCTAACATATCTAATTATGAAAAATCTAGTAAAATTAAAATATATTGGTTTAGTAAACTTAGTTTTAGGTGAAACCTTGGGATCACAACCAATCATAAAAGAATTTATCCAGCCAGATTATAGTGATGAAGTACAGGTTATGGTTGAATTACAAAGAATTGATAAAGATATTGCTTATAGAAAATTAATAGAAGACGGTTATGATCAAATCAGAAAAATACTCAAACCAGGAGCTTCAATGAATGTTGCAAAGTTAGCAAACAAAATGCTTAAATAATTATCTAGTGACCCCTCTTTCACTGCTATTTATAAAACTTACAAAATATTTAACCTCTTCATGATTTAGATTTAGATCTTTAAATTCTGCATTTACTTCATCTCTGCTAGCTTTAGATTTAATAAATAATTTAAATGCTTTTTCCAGCCCTTTAATTGTATCTAAATCAAAACCTTTTCTCTTTAATCCAGCAGTATTAATCTTATAGGCTTGAGCATGATTACCAGCAACGAGTGTATAAGGAGTGACATCTCTTGAAATTACTGTTCCCAGACCACTAAACGCATAGTCTCCTATCTCGCAAAATTGATGAACTAGCGTAAATCCACCAAGGGAAACATTATTTCCTATTCTAACATGTCCAGCTAATGATGCGGCATTCGATAATATACAATTATCTTTTATAACACAATCATGAGCAACATGACTGGATGTCATAAAAAGATTATTTGAACCAATTATAGTTTCATTTATCCCTGTAACGGTACCTCTATTTATTGTGCAGAACTCTCTAAATACATTATTGTCGCCAATGACAAGAGTGGTTTCTTCGTTATTAAATTTAAGATCTTGAGGATCTTCCCCGATTGAAGCAAATTGATATATTTTATTATTACGACCAATAGTGGTATTTTTTTTAATCACAACATGGCTTTCCAATATTGTATTTTCCAATATAAGCACATTATCACCAATTATCGAATAAGGTCCGATAGTAACTGATGAGTCAATGTTCGCAGATTTACTAATTATTGCAGTTGAATGAATCATTATTTAGCTCTAACAGCTCCTAATAGCTCTGCTGTACAAACAATAGTATCATCAACCATACATGAGGCTGTAAACTTATGAACATCTCTCTTGCTTTGATTAAGCTTAACATCGATGATCATGATATCACCAGGTACAACTGGTTTTTTAAATCTAGCCTTATCTATTCCTACAAAATAATACAAGAGGCTGTCTTTCTCTCTTTCATTGCTTTTAAAATCCAGTAAAGCAGTAGCTTGGGCCATGGCCTCTAGAATAAGAACACCAGGAAATACTGGGTGACCAGGAAAATGTCCTTGAAAAAATGGCTCATTATTACTTACATTTTTTTGTGCTTTTAAGCAATCATGTTTTTTAAAATTTAGTATTTTATCTATTAATAAAAACGGGTATCTATGTGGTAAATAATTCTGAATATCATTGTCGCTCATTTTTGTTCTCCAAACTTATATTTTCTTCTTAATTAATTTTACTAGTGCATCTAATTCTTTAAATCTTGCTTGATTTTTTCTCCAACTATCCGCTGGTTCAACAGTTGTACCAGAAGCATACATTCCTGGTTCTTTTATAGATTTAGTAACCATTGTCATGCCATGTATATGCACGTTATCAACTATATCAATATGTCCATTCAATCCGCTTCCACCACCAATTGTACAACTCTCTCCAATACTGGTACTACCAGCTATTCCTACGCATGCTGCTATCGCTGTATTTTTTCCTATTTTAACATTATGGGCCACATGAACAAGGTTATCAATTTTAACATTATCAGAGATTATCGTACTATCAATTGTTCCTTTATCAATAGTAGTATTTGCACCAATTTCAACATTATCTCCAATCACAACATTTCCTATATGAGGGACTTTTACCCAGAGGCCAGAATCCTTTATGAGCCCAAAACCATCGGAGCCAATTACTGCTCCAGATTGAATGATGACATTATCACCAATGATACTATTATCATATATTGTAACGTTAGGATATATTATTGAAGATTCTCCGATAGTAACATTTTTACCTATCACTGAGTTTATTCCAATAGTCGCCGATGCAGCTATGACATTACACGAATCAATTGTATTAGAAAACATACTGCTGTCAGCCGGATTATATGACTCCTTGATAATTTTAATAAATAATAACTGAGGGTTCTCATGAATCACTACAGGAATTTTTATCTTTGAGGCAATCACACTATTTGAAATAACACACGAAAGTTTAGTGCTATCTATATATGAGATATTCTTTATATCATTTATATATGCAATACCATTATCTTTACTATTAAATATACTTGATACACATTCAAATGTGGTTTCCTTATCGCCTAATATTTTACAATTATATTTAGAGGATATTTCTGCTAAAGAATATTTTTTCTTAAGCTTCATTATTGAAGTTTAGAGATAATCTCTTGCGTAATATTAATATATTTTTTTGCATAAAGGGTTGTGCCGTCAGCTCGAATAATAATATCAAAATCATTTTTTTCAGCATACTCTGTAATTGCAGATTCAACAATAGCTCTAATTTTAGAAAGCTCTTGTTGCTGTAATTTCTGTAAGTCTGTTTGAATTTTTTCTTGTCCACTTCTAAACTTAGCTTCTATAGTTTGAATTTTTTCAACAAGTACTTTTTTCTCTTTATCAGACATCACTGTCTCATTCTTTAAATACTGTTCATTCAAGCTATTCCACTCTTCTTCTAAAGTTTTAAGGTTTCTTGCCCTAGGATCAAATTGCTTTTTTATTTTTTCCTGTGATTCAGTATAAATAGGAATCTCCTTGAATAGCTGATCAAGATTTACTATCCCTAGTTTAAGTTCTGCACTAGCAGATGATGGAATAAATATTACCGTGATAAGGCAAAATAGCATTGATTTAAATATAGTATTCATAATATTAAAAATTTCCTCCTAGTTGAAAAATTACCGGTTGCATGTCATCCCCTTCTTGCTCGTTAACAGCATTTACGAATCCTACAGAAACTCCGCCTATTGGCGTGAGTACATTAAACTCTATACCATAACTTCCTCTCAACTGATTGTAATCGAAGTTGTTAACTTTCTCAAATACGTTTCCAATATCAAAAAACAAAGTTGTTCGTAATGCCCTTGTGTCTTCTCCTAAGAAAGGTGGTGGGGAAAATACCCAGTTAAATTGGGCTACTGTTAAGAAGTCACCACCAACTGCATCACATTTTCTATATTTACCCGGAATGGCTTTTGCTCTACATGAGTGAAATCCACTACCTGCAAGCGTGCTTGGCGCATTATATGTCAGTGGACCTAAACTAGAACCTTTATATCCTCTAACTGTTCCATTACCACCAGCAAAGTATTTATTATAAAAGGGAAGAGATGTTGTGCCTCCAAGCCCGACACCAATTCCAACTGTTGTTTTAAGTTGAAAAACTGTTTGCCAATCAAAACCAAATGTTTTCAATGTATATCCTTTATTTGATTCTGTCCTATATGTCGCTGAGGCATGGGATGCTCCTGAAACAGCTAGCAAAACATCGCCGTTTAATTGGGTTAATACCCCTGTTTCGGCAAAAACTGTTCTATTCCTTGTATCAGTAACATAATTAGATTTAAGTTTTACACCAAAAGAAGTGCCACCATGATCAGTAATATGATGTCTAACTATGATTGGAGAGCCTCTAGTTGTTGTAAACTCAGTTAAAGAAATATCGTAACCTATTCCGAATGTAGATGTTTCTGAAACAGGCATATTATACATAACTCCACCAGCAAAAGTATCAGAAAGATATGATGCTGTAGAGGCACTACTAACATCTGTCGAGCTAATTGTTGTAGAAACAGTTCTGCTGACACCGTCATATGTATAATAGGGATCTGTTAATAAGAACTGAAGTGATGTATTCACGGTACTTTTAGAAGCTTTTAGACCTACATTTTTTCCATAACCAAGAAAATTATCTTGCTGTAAATTTATATCAAAAATTGCTCCATCAGTATCAGACCAACCGGCACTAACTTTGAATTCACCAGACTTACGTTCTTTAATCTCAAAAGTTACATCAACCATATCACTAGAATTAGATACCTTGGTTTTACTTACCTTTACATCTTCAACAAATTTAAGTCTTTGAAGTCTTATTTTAGATCTTTCAATATTTTGATTACTATGAAGAGAAGATTCAAATTGACGTAATTCCCTTCTATAAACCTCATCATTTGTATTATCATTGCCCGTAATATTAATTCTTCTAACCGTACTTCTTTGCCCTGGATCTACTCTAAACTCAATATCAACAATTTTTGTTATGTCATCAATGATAGGTAATGATGTAACCTCTGGAAAAGCAAAACCTTCATCCCCTAAAAGATATGCCAGTAACTCTTCTGATTCCTGAAGCTTTTGACGCGAAAATGTCTGCTTGGGAAGAATTATTTCCGTCAAGTTACTTTTAAGAATTTCTGGATCAACAACTGAATTTCCATAAAGCTTGATATCACCGAATTCATATTTTTCTCCTTCATCAACATTAATTGTAATAATAATATCTTTGTTAGCATTAGATAAGTTCACTTGATTTGATAAAATACGGAATCTTACATAACCTCGATTTAGATAATAGTTTTCTATCTTACTTATGTCAGCTCTTAAGACAGAGCTAGAGTAAGTGTCCTTAGATGACCAAAACTCAAAGAAATATTTGGTACCCGATGACATCACGCTGAGTAATTTGTTACTAGAAAAATGTTTATTCCCAATAATATTTATTTCTTTGATGGCGGAAGCTTCACCTTCATCAACAATTAATTCAATCGAAACCCTATTTCTCTCGAGCTTGAGTATCTTTGATGAGATAGCAGCATTATATCTTCCTCTATCAAAATATAACCTTATAAGTTCTTGTTCAATTTTATCGAAAATATTTTTGTCATACGGCCTGGTTCTAGAAATACCAACATCCTCTAGTGCTTTTAGAATATCCTCATCTTCAATGATATTATTATCAGTAAGCACAATATCTGAAATGATTGGTTTTTCACTTACAGTTATAATCAGATCATTAAAGCTCAATGAAACTGATATATTATCAAAATATTTAGTTGCATATAAATCTTTAATTATCTCCTTCACTAGCTCTGGGCTAAATCTATCGCCTTCCTCTACATTTGAATAACTCAGAATAGTATTATTAGTAACTCTATTATTGCCCTTGATAATTATGTTAGATATTACAGAGCTTTTTGGACCCTCATCTTCGGCATATACATATGTGCTATTAAATGGAGCCAGTAATACAAGTGATAAGAAAAATATTCTAAGTAACACTATAATAGTCTCGCAAAATCATTATAAAAGGCTACGATCATAATACCAAAAAGGATTAACATTCCAAACTGTTGAGCAATAAGTTGAAATTTTTCTGGTACAGGTTTTCCAGTTAACATTTCAAATATATAATAAACCAAGTGGCCACCATCTAGCACCGGGATTGGAAGTAGATTAAGAACTCCCAAACTAATACTTAATATTGCAAGTAAGTAAGCAAAATATACAAATCCCATTGACAATGACTTGCCAGAAAATTCAGCGATGCTCAAAGGCCCACTTATATTATTCATGTTAGCCTGACCCGTAAATAATTCAAAAATCATTTTAAACGTTAGCACTGAGTAATTATATGTTAAAAGCGTAGACTTATATATTGATTCAAAAAATGGATATTTAACGAGAATCCTGAAATCATTCAGTGCATTTCTATCAGGAGATATGCCAGCATAACCATTTCCATTATCAGAAGATGTCTTGACAGCTGGAACAAGAATAATATCCAATGTTTTTCCAAAACGATTAATCTTTAACTTTAATATGTTATTTGGGTTATTTTGAATATTCGTAACTAGCGAGCCCCAGTTCTCAATATTTTTATTATTCACACTCAAGATCTGATCTCCAATCTGGAGGCCAGCTAAAGAAGCTGGGGAATTATTTTCAATAGTACCAATTATCGATGGGATTTCTGGGGTTTTTGGGTTAAAGCCAAGATTAACAATAATATCTCCGTCTTTTTGTAAAATATTATCATCATAATTAATATTAATAGTGCTTATATTATTTTCATGATCTTTGATAAGTACATTTAATCTTGTCTTATTTACTACAGTATTCAATATTTCAACTCTGACATCTTGCCATCTTTGAGTCGTAACACCGTTAACTTCAACAATTTCATGAAATGATTTATTTTGAACTTGAGATAAATTATGACCTTCAATTGATGTAACAAATGGTTTCATTCCAGTAATTCCAGAAAAATGGACAATGGTGAAAAAAATAACAGCTAAAATTAGATTAAAAACAGGCCCAGCTGCAACAATTAAAAATTTCTTATATACAGATTGTTTATCAAAACAATAAACATACTCCGCTTTATCCTTTTCAGGGTCTAGCTCCGAAGACTCAAGCATCTTTACGTAGCCGCCCAAAGGAATTAATCCAATAGAATATTCTGTCCCTTCATTACCAAATTGTTTCTTAAACAGCGTTTTACCGAAACCAATACTAAAATTAAGCACTTTGACATTAAATAATCTAGCTATATAAAAATGACCAAACTCATGGAATGTAACTAATATTCCAATTGCAATAAAAAAACCAAGAATGCTTTGTATTATTTCCATGTTGTATTTATATAGTTAGTTGTATAGTCCCTTGTAAGTTGATCACATTCTAATATAGATTTAAGCGTATTACTCTTAGTGATTGGCATATTTTTTAATGCTTCGTCAATTATAACTGGTATATCAATAAATTTAATCTTATTTTCAAGAAATTTTAAAACAGCTATTTCATTAGCTGCATTCAAGATGGTAGGAGCATTATAGCCAATATTCAGAGCTTTAATGCATAAATCCAAGCATTTAAATTGATTTGGTTTGACCTCATGAAATGAGAGCTTGTCTATTTTAAATTTTTTTAACGAATTAATATCTAATTTATGTCTTCCAGGCCATGATAAAGCATAACTAATAGCAACCCTCATATCATGTGCACTCATATGAGAAATTACTGACCCATCTGTAAATGTAATCAATGCATGAACAATACTCTGAGGATGAATAAGAATATTGATCTGACTAGGCTTTAAGTCAAATAATATTGCAGCTTCAATAATTTCCAAACCTTTATTCATCATAGATGCAGAATCTACTGAAATCTTTTGACCCATTTTCCATGTAGGATGATTAATAGCTTCTTTAGGAGTCACTTTGGATAATTTACTCTTTGAATAATTTAAAAATGGTCCCCCGGAAGCTGTTAATGTAATCATATCCACATCTTTAGAAATTTTTTTTCTAACTGAATTATCATAATCAACTCCAAATGAAGATAAAATTTGAAGAATAGCATTATGCTCACTGTCAACAGGAATTAGAATGGCACCACTTTTATGAGCCGCAGTAATTAAAAGTTTTCCTGACATAATCAAAGATTCTTTATTAGCCAAAAGTATCCTCTTTCCAGATTTTGCAGCATCATAAGTTGGTTTTAAAGCAGCAGCTCCAACTATCGCTGATAATACACACTTGCACTGCTTATGAGTACTTATAAAAGATAAATTCTTTTCACCAAATAATATTTTAGTTTTTATTTTATTTTTGTTACAAAGGTCTATAAGTTTTAATGCATTAAATTTATCAGATATAACAGCATATTTTGGGTTAAAAATTTTTATCTGACGAAACAAGAGATTGATATTTTTATTGGCGCTAAGTGCAAATACTTTATTTTGCTTACCTGTATTTTTTAAAACTGATAATGTATTTTTCCCAATCGTCCCTGTTGAACCTAAAATAGTAATCATTATAAGAATAACCAAATATGTAAAATAGAAATTGTAGGGAGATAACTATCAAGCCTATCTAGGATGCCACCATGGCCTGGCAGGATATTGCCTGAATCTTTGACCCCATGAAATCTTTTATAAACACTCACTGATAAATCTCCAACTGTGCAAAATATGCAACATAATAACATAAAAAAAACATCACTAATCAGGATAGGTATTGAAAAAATAAAATTAAATAATATAAAAAATATTATTAATGGAATAAGTAATGATCCAATAAAACCTTCTACTGTCTTCTTGGGACTAATTGATGAGCATAAACTATTTTTCCCTATAGTTTTACCAACAAAGTATCCCGACATATCTGTTAGAGAAACAAGGCCGATTAAAAATAAATAATATTTATTTAAGTCTGCTAATTCCGTATATGAAAATAATAAATAGTTATGCACTACAATCTCTGTATTACTAGTGCTACCAAGTGAAATAAATAAGAACCATGTCATCACTATAAATATTAACCCTGTAATACTAGAGCTTACACTTAGCAAATTTTTATATATATTAAGATTTAATAATAAATCTAAAAACATCATTGACCATATAAATATTGAAAAATATGCAAATACCAACACAAGAGCATGCGTATGATATGTCAATAAAAGAATCATGAAGAGTATGGCTAGCAATGAGAAGAAATATATTTTTTGCTTAGAAGCATTGCAAATAGTTAACCACTCATAGTATCCATATATTGCTATTATAGAAAATAATGTTCCTATAATTAACCCGTTACTAAAAAGGAGGAGAATTAAAAAAAAAGAAGCTAGGAAAATTCCAGTAAAAATTCTATTTAGCATCGTTTTTAATTATATGGTTAGAAGAGTTTAGTGAACCAAATTTTCTGGTCCTTTTTTGATAATATTCTATAGCGACATCTAATTCTTTTTCATTAAAATCAGGCCATAGACAGCCTGTAAAATATAACTCAGTATATGCATGCTGCCATAGCATAAAATTACTTAATCTTTGTTCGCCAGCTGTTCTAATTAATAAGTCTGGGCTATTGCCTTGCAAGGATAAATATTTTTCAAGATCTGTGGCACTAACTTTTTTGCTTTGAGATGAGAAGTCAATATCATCTAGCATACTATTCACAGCATTAACTATATCCCATTGCCCACCATAATTAATTGCAAAATTTAATTTTAGACCAGTATTATTTCTTGTAATATTTTCTGCTTGACCAATATTTTTTAAAAGTTTAGAAGAAAATGATTCTAGGTTTCCAATAAATTCAATTTTTACATTATTTGAATGTAAATCATCAACATATTTGTTTATAGAGTCTTCAAATAACTTCAACAAAAACTGAACTTCATAATCAGGTCTATTCCAATTTTCACTACTAAATGCAAATAATGATAATTGTGATATTTGTCTAACTGAACAAGCTGAAACAATCTTATTGATAGCATTTATGCCTTCTTTGTGGCCATAAGCTCTAGGCATATTTCTTTGATTTGCCCATCTTCCATTTCCGTCCATTATTATAGAGATGTGGGAAATTATTTTTTTAGACATAACTATACTTCACTTATTTCTAAGATTTTTTTATCTACAATTTCCTCGGATATTTTTATATATTTATCGGTAATCTCTTGAATCTCAATAATATAATCACGCTCAAAATCTTTAGATATTTTTTTTTCTTTTTCAAGATTACTGACGCTAGTGTTTATATTTCTTCTTACGTTTCTTAGGGAGACTTTAGTATTTTCACCCTCTTTCTTAAGAATCTTAATTAATTCATTTCTCCTTTCCTGGGTGAGAGGCGGGATTTTAATATGAATTACCATTCCATTAATTACAGGTGATAATCCCAGATTGGAATTCAGTATTGCCTTCTCAATAGCCTTGATAGCTGTTTTATCCCAAACATTTAAACTAATTGTAGATGCATCAGTAATTGTTATGTTTGCTAATTGTTTAAGCGGGGTTTTAGCATCAAAATAATCAGCCTCAATTTGATCCAGCATGCTTGGGTTAGGCCTTCCAGCTCTTATTTGTCCACATGCATTATTTAAAGCTTCAATTGCCTTAGCCATGCTAACTTCTGTATCTTTTTTAATATCATCAATCATAATTAACCTATTTTAGTTCCTATCTTATCACTTAATATAGCTTTTTTTAAGTTACCTTTTTTAAGTATATTAAATACTTTTAAAG
>Ga0115001_10002881_pt1 | contig 13081 bp, 9 predicted proteins | sample ArcticOcean_MG_C_12_FD_89869 | JGI IMG/M metagenome (GOLD analysis project Ga0115001, IMG submission 89869) | Marine microbial communities from western Arctic Ocean - ArcticOcean_MG_CB8_130 | ecosystem: Environmental > Aquatic > Marine > Oceanic | place: Arctic Ocean: Canada Basin | collected... | reverse complement strand
TGGCATGAGCCCGGCGTACGATTTCATGAGACTGTGAATTTTATCATCGTCGAAAACGCCTCGATGTACAAATTCAACGACGACTCTTTTTGAAGTTGTTGGGATATCATCCTTATTTTCTGTAAAAGTGAAGAGTATGAAGTTTATAATTGCGAACACGATGCCCACCATCAGCAGAGGAAAAAGTAGCAAGGTCCTGGATGTCATCTTAAAATATCGAGGCTGTGCATGAGCCCCCCGCTGGTAGCGGTGGCGCTCCTCGTCGGCGCCGAGTTGAGTGTCATCGAATTTCTCCATTTTGTTCCACATAGCGTTGATGTGCTGATAGCGTTGATGTGCTGACGTATATATACGCGTTTTGATCTATCACAAAAATGACCATCAACAATGTGATATCAGGTTGTGAAAAACTGACATTCGCACTAAACAACACTCTCGTGGATTCTGAGTCTGCGGACAATGGGAAGGATATTTTGATTCGATGTGCAAATAAGCATCTCAGTCTTCAGGTGCTGCGTTTTCTGAACAAGGTTTGTATGATGCGCGCGCATGACATTTTACCGAAGGAAGAATTCGAAACCGTGCGACACTGTTGCGTACGCATACTGAAGTTTGACAAGTCGAACAAGCAAAACGCTGAGGTTTTCAGTTCCCTTTGTGGAAAAAATGAAGTTGTGGATTTTCCAACCAAATCCGACCGCCACCCCCCGCAGCACACCCTCGACGAACTCGTCGCGAAGTGCCATGTGACGCTATTTTTATTGCAGTGCGGGAGCTGGGAGTCTTACGAAAATGAGCAAACTTTGTTAAAACAGGTGCATCGAAGCCTATCTATGTATATTGAAGAATTCTTGTCTCTTTTGATCTCTCTCTCATTGTTCGCTTCGTTCTCGGGTCGCTTACTAGTTGACGAAGATTTGGCGGGGCATTTACAAAAAATATGTACAAGATATGCCAAAATAAGCCACGTGAAGGCTGGAATTGCCGAAAAGGCGTCAGAAAGCGTCAGGCGGTGTGTGAAAATAGTTGAATCGTTAGTGAAGCAGTAGTTCTTGTAATTTAATCAAAAGCCTCTTCTTCGTCGTCGTCCGATTCCTGTTCGTCGACTGACTTCTCACCATCATCAGAATCTTCGGAGCCGTCTTCATCGGAATCTTCGGACACTTCTTCTTCCTCGTCGTCATCCTCATCGTCGTCCGACGAACCGTCGGGCGCGTCCTCGTTGTCATCGTCCTCGTCCTCGTCGTCCTCGTCCTCGTTGTCCTCGTCCTCGTCCACATCACGCGGCCTTTTCCGCTTGCCAGTAGTTTGCAGCGGCAGTTTGTCCCTCTTATTATTTTCCAACGCCAAGAAACGCTCTCGCAGGCAACGGTCGTACTTCGCCTTGTCGGCGGGGGCGATCTGGGAAAAGTCCATGTTCTCGCTGGCCCATTTGCCCAGCTTAAGCATGATCCCGTCCACGGACACCTTCTCATCGCGAGTGACATTGTTACGGATGAACACAGACTCCTTGACCACGTTGTCGGTGACTGCGTCAAAATTGACATAAAAGTTGTTCGGGTGGTTGTCGGGGCAGCCCAGGATGAAAGTGTCGTTGAATTTCCCTGCGTAAAATATGGGCTTGTTGACGAGGGTCATGATGGGCGCTGTGGCTTCCTTGTGCGATTTCTTGTAGACTTTCTTCAACTGTAAGAGGACCTCCTTCCAGGTTGAAGTCACCGGTGTGTTGTGAGACTTCTTGCAAAAGCGCGCGAACCCCAGTGTCTTGTTGAGTTCATGGTAAATTAATTCCGGCTGCATAGTCATGAGTGCTTTTTTTGCCTTGGCGAAGATTTTCTTGAACCCACCTCTGGCATGAGACTCGCATAAGCGCACCAGAGAGTCTTTGATTGACTTCTTGTAGGTGTCCGACTCATCTTTACGTTTTTCAGCAGCGATGTCCATGAGCTCACATAAGATTGCGATCGAAGTAGTCTCCTTGAACCTCGGGTCGTAAATCTTTTTGCCAGCCTCCGACTCTGGGTGCACGAAAAGCATGAGTTGCGGGGAGGAGAGCACGGTCCACATTTTCTGGTTGAACTTGTAGTCTGCCGTGTTTTGCTCCTTGAATTTGCAACAGGGGCTGACACTTTCAATAAGCTCTGTCATTTCTGTGTTTGCATTCTGATTGTCTTTTTGTTTCCTCGTAGTCGAAGATACGATGGCCAAGCCCGAGAATCTGCCGTTCGAGTTAGATCTCGGCGCCTTCGTTTTGGCGACGTCGATCATGTAAAAGCACCTCGCCTCTGGAAGCACCATGTAACACCCATCGGGGTTCTGCACGAAAGGATGTGTGCTGTCGTGAACGATTATGAAATCCAGGAACTTCTTTTCATGAACCGCCGTGGTGTAAAATAACCTTTTGCTGGTACTCATTTTCGGGAACGGAAATATTTCCACGTAGGAAAATACGCTGCCATCCTCCTGTTGGTCAAAAACCGACTTCGCGCACAAGGCATCTGAGACGGTCGCCTGCCTCTGTCGGTCTCTCATGGAATTGGCAACCTCCTTCACGTTTTCGAAAAACCTTTCGACTCCGATACCCTGCTCCGCCAAGTCTTGCGGGTTCATCACCAACAGAGTTCTCATGTCGAGTTTGCTTTCCGTGTGATACAGGTCCATGGTGGGCACGGTCGATGCGATGTGCACAGGGTCGACAACAGGATCATCGAAAGCGGTAACAGCATCCTCGATGGGCTCAATCTTCAAAAACCCCTTTGTCAGCGAAGTAGTCACGCGATTCTTTGCGCGCCCACCGCGGTCCTGGTTGGCGTAAGTGTCGTGCCCGACCAACAATGCAAGAAACCTACACAGGTTCTGTACGCCGTCAGATAGCTGCGAAAGCTTATCTTGGTCAGCCCGCTCAACCACCGAGTTGTCATCATCGAATTGTGCCTTGCTTTGCTTCAACAACTCAGAAACAAACCGAAAATCTGCACTTTCAGCATCGTCGATACCAGATAGCGGATTCGGAGCGGGTTCCCCCTTCTTTAGTGCATCCATAACCTTTTTGATACTTGTCCCAATTTCCTGGATTCGAGGAATGCTGAACAAAGCGGAGAAAACTTCCCAGTTGTTCTCTTCAACTTCAACTTCGACCTCGGTCACGAGGGACAGTTGGAACCGCAGTGCGCCGCTCAGCAAACTTCTGGGGATGAGTCTTGTGTCCTCCAAGCAGTTACCGCCGGTACGGGGTATCACGGGAAGCATACAATCGAAAGTGTCCACCTTCTTGTGCTTGCCAAAGTCTGAGGCCAGTTGGTAAGTGTTCTTCACTGTAATGCTTTCCTTGCAATATGGAAAACGTGACTGCATCACAGTGTCCTCTGCCGGCAAACACATGTCGGTCACGAGCATGTGTGATGCCTCAGTGGGAATCTTTTCGAACCATTGGAAAATGTTCGTGGACAGTAAGCTAAATTCCAGCTCGGTAAACTTGATATCATCATCGCCCTTCTCTTGACAGGTCTGGTGCAATAACAGAAAAGTACGGAAGAAAATCGGGAGACACTTTTCGACCGGCTTGCACACTGCTGCCGGTTCGTGGTACGGACAACAGGTCCGGAAGCACACTGGTTTGCAGAAGCCTTCAGACGTCGCAACGAGCTGCGCGTGTAGATCATTAACCTTTGATGAGATGCTGTAGCCGCTCGACAATTTTAAAACCTTGTTTTCCACCTTACGAGAAGGTTTCGAAATTTGCATCATAATTGGCGCAATTCACTGATGTAGAATTTTGATATATAAGTATGCGTTCGATTTACTGTGCGGCGTGAAATGAGCAATCCGATTGATGAGTTATCGATTCTTTTGCAAAGAAATTCAGTTTCTGGCAGAGAATCCGTGATTGAGCGAATAAAAAAGATTTGTAAGGCAAAAACCCAAATCATCGATTCCCTCGATATTTTGCAAAGCCTTTTTGAACGAAACGCAAGTCTAGTAACATACACGTCCGGATTGATTTTGCAGGCGCGTTTTTTTTTGGAAGCTGATTTGGCACTAAACGAGTGCCTATCAAGAAAAATAGCGGATGCCGACATCGTTTGTAAGGGGGTTGAAAGCAAAGGAAAACATTTGCTGGATCACAAAGCTCGTACACACCCGTGCCCCGCCGACTATGGCCGGTTCACGAAGCGCTATAAAGAAATTACGGGCGACGCTAATGATGAGAGGCGCTACAACAAAGCTCACGCCAAAGTGGTCGCGTGTTGGCAACCACAAATAGGAAGCTTTTGTGGCATTCATTCCGTTCACGTCGTATTGTGTGCTCTCTCGAGGAAGAATGCCGGCGCGGAAGATACGCGCGAAAAATATGCACTGCATGATGTCTTAAACGATTTTGACAAATTTCTTTGTCAGAACGTCCCATATGCTCGGCAGATGCCCCGAGAAGAGAGGGACATTATGTTCCATAATAATTTAGATTCTTCTGGTTTGAACCGCGAAACCATACAATTTGCGTTGACTAATAATTTGAATGAAGAAGAATTTGAAGTGACGGCTGTTGAGGACCCTTCGCAAGCTTCGCAACCTTTTGGCAATACAGTGGCCATCATCGCGGGAACGGGCATACATTGGTTGGCTTTTGTAAAAGTTGATGGTTTTTGGTTTAATGCCGATAGCATGAACAATATCATTAACAATAGCCCCCTTCGTCGTATAAGCGAAGGGGGTGTGCATGACTACCTGAAACAAACAACACTATTACATTTTCGGGTGGTGCAACGGGACAATGTTGTAGGAGACGGTGTCGCAGATAGTGTCGAGGCCAGTGTTGCGACGTTCTTCGGCGAAAATTACATCGCTCAACAAATGCTATCATGGGACAAGTATTTACTTTTTGACATTTTGCCAAAGGAGATGAAATTAAGGCTTTTAAACATAAAGCAAACAAATACAAAAAATCTTTTTCAGGCGATCGCTGCTTGCAGACTTTCCGAAACTAACGCGGATGAAAATTTGGGACTCGAAGATATTCTTGGCAAATATCGCAAAACATTGCAGGGTCGCATAAATGAAAAAGATCATGCTTACCAGCAAAATATTCAACTCGCTGCGAGTTTTTTCCAAAAAAACATTATGTTGATTACGAGCAAGTCGGCTAAGCGATTTTACAAGGATGCATTTGATGGTTTTGATAAGGATTACAGAAAAGTACCTTACTATCAGTTTGACTGGTATCTCGTTCAAGAAGGGACATCTAGATCCGATAGTGGGTTCAGTGGGTTTTCTTCTACTTCAGCCTTGATGTTAGCTTCGTCGGTTGAATCCTCTTGAGTTTCGAAATGTATCAAAAGCTTTTCACCAAAACGATCCTCGTCAAACTTTTCAAAACAAAGGAAGAACACTCTGTAAGCTATTGTTACGATGTGCGCTTGTAAACGTGAAGCTTTCTCATCAAATTTTTTACGCGAGTTTAGGATTCTGGCGTCCGTCTGATGCGTTACATCGTGTACTAGCATGTCAACCGGAACTTGCATCGCATGGCACATCATGCATGTCAAATGCTCTTGTATCTTGATTAGATCCATTTTAACGTCCGCCGCCGCTACGGGTATAGCGGCCTCCGTGTCCTCAGGCAGTGTGAAAAAAGATACACCATCTGCTGTTTGCTGGGTTTGGACCGGTCTGTTCAAGTTGGCGTTCAACGCCTTGGTTAAGCTATCCAGTTGAGACTCGTCCACCTCCGTTTGTTGCTGGTCACCCGGGTTCATTATTTTGTCAAGGTCCGGTTCCTTTGATTGTTTACATTTCCTTATTAAGTACGTAGATGTGCTCGCTCTTTGAATGCGCTTCATTTCACTCTCGTACAGAAAGGAGCTGTAACTCGCGTACTTGGCGGCTGCAAACACAGAAGAGTTAATACCTCCGTCGCTCCCGGGAGCTTGTGCCACAAAAGTTTCGATCTTGGGTTCGCGCTCCGATACTTCGGCGGTCAAAAAACTCTCTATTTTGACCTCCGCGTATTCCGTCTTGTTGATGCGCGTGCAACAGTCGTCGAAGTGCACCAGTACGGGGTAAGGGAGGTTCAGTTTGCTCTTGTATGCCGGTACGATGTTATACGTTACATACCCTTGTATGAGTAAATTTCACATACAATCGTATAGAAACGGTTTTATTTTGTCCTCGATGTGCGCGAGTAAGAAATCTGAGCATTTTTCGCTCTGCTTCCTCACCACTAGGTGACTTCGACTTAAGTGCGTAACAAACTCGTTGACACAATTTCTCACAATGGCGTTCTCTCGGTAGGCTTTCCACGCGCTCTCAAGATCAGACTTGATGACATCTTTTGTGTCTCTTTTTCGTTTCTCTTTACCCATGATTCTTTTTCGAAACTTGATATATATAGATATATATAGATTGTTGATATTAATTCTCAAATGTCTTCAAAGCAGCAGCGATCCTTCTTCCACCACCTCAGCCAAAACAAGGAAGTGAGGGATACCTTGGTCGCACTAGCAACCTTTGTGCAACTGTTTTTTGTCATCGGTATTTTTGTATGTATTCTTGTTGTGAGCGTGTACACGGTCTCCTTGGGCTTGGGCTTGAAAGTATACGTCACCGCTGCTGACCTTACGCCTGAAAGGGTGGCCAAAGTGGTAACCCAGACTTTTGACATCATATCAAACGTAGATGAAATCAGTTCCAACGCCGTGCCAGTCTCTCTTGAGGCGAAAAATGTCATGGTGAACGGAACAAACGCGACAATCGTTTCTGACACAATTTCCCGAACCTATGAAAGTTTTTCTGCGCTCCATAAAAGTGACTGGAAAAACCTTGTAACCAACTTCACGTCTGTACTCGCCAGTGTTGCAAAAGTCAACCACTCAAGCGTGACGAATTTCCTATCAGATTTTCACTCACCGGAAATGCAGGCGACTATTCGAAGCCGGTTTGACGGCGCCATCAAGACGATAGATTCGGCGGGAATTGGCGCGTACGACATCTACAAAACTTTTAAGATGGCGATGTCATTTAACACCACGGATATGTAATGGATTTCTTATTTCATGTACAAACTAATACTCTCGCGAGGCGAGGATCCTGCGTTTACATTTGGAAACATGGACCGTAAAGCTTGTGCACTTGTATGGTTGGAGAGAGGCAGTCCCCGAAGCGAGCAAAAGTGTGACTTATTGCTAGGGGTAAAACCGAAATGCTCACAAGCTCTCAAGAAACAGTCCATCACATCATGTAACGTGCACGCGGAGCTCACGCAGAGAATGTTGTGCGTTTTTCGTTGTTGCAGATGCAGCCATATTCCCCCGGGAAGAGCAGTCAATCTATTACCAGTAAACACATGGTAGTCATATGAGTGCGATACACCGTTCGCAAACACTTCCGCGTGAGTTCCATTCTCCGGTGGTGGAAAGCTAGTGATGAACGGAAAAATTAAAATACTATTTTTAGGTTGTACAGCGCGGACAGCAAGCGCGAGAGAAAGCCCTGATCGTTGCTTGACATTGCGTCGTTGCTTGACATTGCGTCGTTGCTTGACACATTTGGGAGAGCGTAGAGAGATGAAATACCGCCCAGATCGCGTTTTGCCGAGTTCCGAAGAGACTAGTGTACCACTCCGTAGTTTCATTGTTTGTTTTATTTTTCCTCAGAAGTCTTCGTCACTCTCCGATTCACTATCGTCCGAATACGACGCAGTACTCCGTTGTAATGCGCGTGTCGGATTTTGGCCACCGGTCTCTCCGGACGGTTCTGTGTTATGAGGATGAAACAACCCAGTAAATTTTAAAAGTAGAAGAGTAGAGTTTTTAGTTTGTTGCGGATTTTCAAGAAGAGAATTGATGGAAACTTTGATATGCTTTAGGCAATGGAATTGCTGTTCACGGATTTTTTTTTCGTATGCACTTAACACATCGCAGTACATTTTGTATTCCAACTTAAAATTGGACTCGTCAATATCCCACTTCGTATGTATGCTGTTGCACACGTCGTCAGGAAATACGGGGTTTTGAACCGTCAGTGCCCAATAGAAATAAACACCGTTTGGCTCCTTTGGTATTATGGCATATTTGGATTGACCGATATTCACAAATTGCACATTTGCCGTGATTTTATCCATAGTGAGGTCTCCGAAACGTACTTGGTCAATGGTTATAGGTTCGTTGCACTCGTACAGCTTCTTGTCGTTCTTGCTTTTCTTATTCAGAATTGGTCCGATGCTATCCACGATATTCGATTCAACACCCGCCCCCTGCTTTTTTAAGCACGTGGAGGTAAATATGGACTTTTTGTGAAAATCAAATATTTCCACAGAAAGCGGAAATTCGATTTCGAAATCTGTACAGACCACCTCCGACACATGCACTCTGTCGAAGGAAAGTCGCTTAGCTTTCGAACCGTACCTCTTCACCAACGCATCCTTGAACTCAGCCAGCGTGATGGTCACTTCGTGTTTATTTCCTGCTATTTTATGCGTGTCAAATTGAAACGCCAATGTAAACTCCAGCTCCGATCCATTCCACTTAGCCCACTGTTTGGTCTCAGTGATATCCTCCTTGGGTTTCGTTCCTGTGCTCTTTTGACTAAAATATGCACCTGCATCAGGAAAATCGATGATAGCTAGTTGGCGTGGTTTGGCGGCTGACATTGTTATGTAAATCAAACAAATAAAGCAAGCAAATATATAGTATAAACCCAACTCGTTGCATAATGGTTCCCGATTTACATAAGCACCCCGCCACGCTTCGCGTACTAAGAGCTCTCGATGCGGTGACTAACAAAGCAGTGAAAGAGAACATGAAAATAAGCAGTCTGGGCTTGCGACAAAATCACACCGCGCGACTGGTCGTGGAAAACGTCGATCTGTTGGACATTGGAAAATTGCAAACATGGCTGCCACGCTCATCCAAAGTTTTCATCCGTTCTGCATTGAACTCAAAGTATCAAGAAAAGGTATCGAGCAGATTAGAAATTTATTATTCAGTGAAAAATATAGATTACGTAGCTATTTTGATAGGTACCAGTTTCTTTCTAATGTGTATAGCTTATTTCTTTTTATGACAGTGTCATTCACACACACACATCTCGGCACAAATCTCTACTATCAAATATTTCACCAAGATGGAGCAGGTTTTCACCAGGCTTTGCACTCTCCCTCATGTCGCGAGTCGTCTGCAAGATAATGAGCGCTACGTTCCTCTCCAGTCTTTATTGGGCCCTTTCACGTTTCCTGTCGAGATGTTCAGGAGGCGCTTGCAAAACGGCTCACAACAGTTCGGCGACTTTGCCGAGTTTCCTTCGGACAGTCGTCTTCGGGTGACGGCATTCAACTACAAAAAAATGTTGGACCTCGTGTTGGCTTTGTTTCAGCGTTTGCGTTTTAGCGCCAAGCACTTGAAGGTCGATAGGGTCTTTTGTATGATGGACGGCGTGACCATGGAAAGCGTGAGCGAAACGAGAGACCTGTCAGAAGCCTACGAAAAGGTCGAGTCTTTTAACTTTTTTTTCGAGGTGAGTAGCGAAGAAATCGAAATGGAGGAGGAGGTGATGAACGAAGTGGATGACATCATGGACCAGATGTTGGAGGACAATCGAAACGCGTCGGTCAAGGCGGCCGCCCGCGGAGGTCCTGAGCTGCGTAAACGTAAGCGGGAGGCATATTTCGCAAACAGGAACGAGTGTAACAGCTCATATAACGCCAACAAGGAAAGCAATGACCTCAGTTCTATCTTTACGACCCCCACCGACGTGGGTCGCATGATCGAAGCCTCGATGGGCCAGTCTCATATGGTTTTCAAGGAACAGCACTACATGAAGAATTGTCCCTTCGCATTTTCCAAGTTGTTTTCAGTCGCCAAGTTACACAGGGAGGGGAGCGCTCGGCTGCGTGCGAAGAACTACGTGCAGGACCCAATTCACGGCACTTGCTTGGATGTTTGCGCGACGCTGAGCTTCAGCATTCTTTCGGATGATTTCAGCGCGGAGTTCTTCCCTTATTTCGGATTTCCGGATATTCGATCCTCGGAGAGTACGTTTCTTGTGCCTTTACCCGAGGACGCCTCGCTCAGCGCACTCTGCAATCTCAACATCGACAGGACGGTCAGTGTGAAAAACAAGGCCTCCTTCCAGATCTTACGCGACCGACTTCGCCCGGCTTTGATCAGTTTGAACCAAGAGATGACGGGTCTGACATTTGAACAAAAACGCACAAAAAAGGAGTCATTCTTAAGCGACGTCTTCGGCATTTTCAAAGGTTTGTTTTCGGAACACATGGCGATCAGCTCATCCTTGCGGGGGCTGATCGAAAAGTGGCAGGTTTTGGATGAAATCCACAACGGCATACCGATGAAGCAAATCTACAACACCGACATGAACGCGGACGAAACCGACTCACAACAGAAGCTGCTTCTTTACCTCTACGAAGTCTCTGAGGATATCGGTATATTCTGCCACCACTCCACCTTCATACAAGTCTTACTGGATAGCAGATGGGCCTGTCAGAAAATGCAGACGAAGGCGCCTCATACCATTCTCTTTGGAGAACCTGGGACGGGAAAGTCACACGTTCTCGACATGGCGAAGGAATGTCTTCCCCGTTACCTCTTCGAGAAGGTGACGAATATGAGCACATTGGCGTGGGCGGTCAAAAACGAAAGTGATCGGCAGAATCCGGACGAACATTTGGCACAGGTGGCCCTGTTTTTCGACGAAATGCAAGCCACTTTGCTCGGAGCAGAAAACGGAGGCAGTAAAAAGGACAACGCCAAAGGCGAAAACACAGATCGCTGCGCCATGTTCAAAGAAATGCTCACCGCACCTACGCTCAGTTATCGCAGAAACGTCGAGGCCAAAACCAAAGAGGGACTCAGTACGCGCTCCTTAGAAAAAGGGGAAATTACGTGCGAAATTGTCATTTTTGCCGGAATGAACAGACCCCCGGCAAACATCAACGACGCCTTTCAACGCCGCATTAACATGAAAGCATGCTTGTTCATGCCAAGAAAGGATGGAATCACTATTGACGACTGCAAAGTAAAGGACGCGCGCTCGAAGGAAGAGATGCTCACGCGCACTGACAGCCTCAGACAAAAACATTTCGATTTCTTGCACACGAACGCCGATTTGCAACTTATTCTGAGCCTCGCCGAGTTCGTAGGCATCACGCAGAAACCAAACACATTTGTCTGGGACAAACTCGTCAAATGTTTCAAAAAAGCCGTGCTTGGTTTCGGAACGGTACGCCACCTCGACGACAGATTGGATGACACCAAGAAAAGGTTGGAACTTTTCCTCAAAATGCACGCCATCAAAAAGGTCTTTCAAGAGGAAAACCAACTCCTCTCATTCGACCATATCATTCGGCGTCTGCCTCTCACGGAAAAGTTCATGGTGGCTACCGAAGCCACTTGCTTAGCGTTCTTCGCCAGCCTCGAAGAAGTCGTCTTTCCCACCATGCACAAGCTCGTATTATTCGGCATTCGGCACAGGTACGCCAGAGAATTAGCAGAAGAGCAGGGCGACGAGGAACAGGGCTACGTCACTCTGCCCGTGGCGAGCATAAGCAGGAAAATGGATGACGATTTCAAGACAATTGGCAAGAAGTCGCTGTGGCAAGAGATTCAGCCGTTCGTGTATCGCGAAACAGAATCTTACATGCTTAAAAAAGTGGACGACTTGTGCATGGCCGCCATCGAAGAAATGTTGGACGTCATGGTCGGAGTGGACAGAGAAGCGCACGCGGTGCTAAAGGTCGCGGAGGACGACAACGGCAGAATCAAATTCCAAGTCTCAAGAATGCGAATGGAAAATATCCACAAAGATATCGGGGACGTGTTGGGGAAGTGCTTGCACCGATTTTCGCCGCGAAAAAATATTTTTTTGCTCGCGCCGCGACGCAACATGACAGCGCAACAAAAACTCGAGCACGAACCGCAGCTGCCCTACGAACTCAATTGTACCGAAGACGGTGAATTTCGACAGAGGGAGTTGTTTGAGAGTGATCTTTACGCAAAAGCTAAAAAAATTCATCAAAAAACTATTCACGAGCATTTTTAGTTTAGTCTTGGATGCGTATACAGTTTTTTATAGTAACAAAGCAAGTAAAAAATGAAATATACCGATCTAAAAAGACAATCTTTTTAAATTCACAGAAGTACGGTAGAAAGTTACCCTTATACCTTTATTCAAGAAACGTGTAAAACATGAAGTCTATACCTGTTTTATGTTCGCGTTGTCAAGTCACACGAGTCTCCGCTGGACGTTTGGAATGTCGCGCGTGCGCTGATGACAGTAATATGAACAAGGGCTTTGAATGGCAAGTGCGTAAATTTCTTGAAGACCAAGACGATCTCAAACACTTCACTTACACGGACACGGCGGTTCCGTGCGCGGCGAAGACCGCGTCGAACGTTCGAAGGGCGGATTTCACTTACGTGTTGATGGATAGGGTGGTTTTCTTGGAAGTGGATGAGAATGAGCATAGGTACAACAGTCCCGAGTGCGAGCGTAAACGAGAACAACAGCTCGCCGATTCTGTACCCGGGGGGAAATATGTTGTGCTGGTTCGGTATAATCCGTTGGCGAAACGGAGGACTTTTATGCAAAATTTGGAAAGTCTCGCCGAAAAGCTCCGAGAAGGGTTCGTAAGCGACGATGTAAAGCTGGCGACGGACGGTATTCACAGAATTTTTGTCGGGTATCAGATGGCCACCATTCGCCGACTTGACGCAGCGTACGCTGAGGTGCAAAATATTGGTCTCAAACGCACGCGTGATCACGCGAGTTCTGAACAAGCATCGGATTCTAAAACGCAAATCGAAGTCGAAATAAACCCCGAAGACCTCGAGTTTTTTGAGTCGAACTTTTATTACCTGAAAAAGACCAAAAAGTATTTCGAGCACGAGACGGGAGAACAGTACGACGCGGAGCAGTTCCTGTGGCGCACCAAGTTCATGCGAACGGTGGTTCGTCGTTTCGACGAGACGAGGCAGAAGACAGTGATGGACACGTACGAATCGGGAGATCTTTGGTTGAAACGACGCGAGAAAAACATCGAGACCTACGACGACTTGACGTACGTTCGAGG